>Ga0209719_1000153_pt1 | contig 102486 bp, 88 predicted proteins | sample AD_JPNAS2_MetaG_FD_184421 | JGI IMG/M metagenome (GOLD analysis project Ga0209719, IMG submission 184421) | Active sludge microbial communities of municipal wastewater-treating anaerobic digesters from Japan - AD_JPNAS2_MetaG (SPAdes) (version 2) | ecosystem: Engineered > Bioreactor > Anaerobic...
TGCTTTTAATTGCATAATGAGTAGGTAGTAGTCCGCTACTACCAGTTAAAGCATTTAAAACTAAACCAGGCTTTTTATATGAAGCAAAATCAATCATTCCTTCTTTGCCAAAGTAAATCTTTACCTTAGGGAACTCTTTTTCAAGATCTTTCTTTATTTCTTCATTTTTTACCCAAACAAGCTCTGGTTTAAATTCTTTAATTATTTCTTTTCCTAAAGAAATATTATTATAAAAGCTTATTCCTAAAACACGATAATCTTGATTTTTCCTAATTATATTTAAAGCTTGAGTTCCAATTGAACCAGTAGCTCCTAATAGATAAAGATTACGCATAATTTCTCCTTTCTAAACTAAAGTTAAAATTATTAAAACGACTTGAATTAACGTTGCTCCAAAAATCAAACTATCAATACGATCTAAAACTCCTCCATGACCTGGTAAGAGTTTTCCAAAATCTTTAATTTCATAATTTCTTTTTATTTTAGAGGCAAATAAATCACCTATTTGACCAACAATACTAATTAAAATATTTATAAAAAATATTACTATAAATACTAAAACAAGTTCCTTAGAACTTAAAGCATTTAGATCTACTATCTTTAATAAAACTAAAGCAAGTAGACCAAACAAACTTCCTAAAATAGTTCCAATAATAGCTCCCTCGACTGATTTGTTTGGGCTGATTGTTGGGGCTAGTTTATGTTTTCCAAGTAATGACCCAAAGATATAAGCCATCATATCTGTCATCACAACAACAATAAATAAATATATAAAAATCAATTTACCATCAAAATTAAATTTAGTTATTAAAAATGTATTAGTAATATCTAAATTAATATATTTTAAGGAGAAAATTGCTCCTACCATTAAACTAGTATAAACCAAAGCTAATATTCCTAAACCATAATCAATAATCTTAGTGTCTTTACTGAAAAGTAACAAACTAAAAACTATTAATAATGATAGAAAATAACTAAGTAAAACAATCTTTGAATCATCATAAAAGTAAATGAAAATGAAAGTTAATCCCCCAGCTATTAATGGTATTATATATTTTAAATGGTTGTATGCTAGATGTTTATTACTAAAAGCATTAGTTAGTTCATAAGTAGCTAATATAGAAAATAAAATTCCAAGAATCATAAACCAAGGTCCATTTACTAAAGCTAAGCCTATAATCAGCCCTGTATAAACTAAACCTGTTAGGGCTCTAATTATTAAGTTTTTAATTTTCGGGCTCATTTTAAACCTCCAAAGCGACGTTCTTGTTTATTATAATATTCTATAGCTTGATCGAAATCTTCTTTTTTAAAATCAGGAAAATAGACTTCCGTAAAATAAAGTTCAGCATAAGCAAGTTGCCAAATAAGGAAGTTACTTATTCTTTGATTTCCTCCAGTTCTTATTAATAAATCAACGTCTGTTTTTATATCTAAATTGTTTTGAATTTTTTCGATAGTTATTTCTTGTCCTTCTAATTTTTTAAAAGTGCGAACTAACTCTTGTTTTCCTCCATAAGAAAAACAAATATTTAAAGTCATACCTTTATTATCTTTAGTTGCTTCTTCTACTTCTATAGCTATTTTTTGTAAACTAGGTTTAAGCATTTCAAGTTCACCAACAACCTTAATCTTAAGATCCATAGCTTTTATTTTTTCTTGATATTTTTTATATCCCTTTTCTACAAGCTCCATTATATAATTAACTTCAGTTTTCGGCCTATTCCAATTTTCTGTACTAAAACCAAAAACAGATAGTTCTTCTAAACCAATTGAGTTAGTATATTTTATTAATTCAACTAAAGCTTTTAAGCCTTCTTGATGGCCAAAAGAACGAGGCAAACCTTTTGCTTTTGCCCATCTACCATTACCATCAAGAATAATTGCCACATGTTTTGGTAATTTCATAACTTTCTCCACTTATCATATTATACTATAAATCGTCTATAATTTCCATTAATAAATCTTTAAGAAAGGAAAAAAGTATTCCCTTTTTCCTTTATCTTTGATATAATATAAAAGGTGGTAGTTATGAAAAGAATAATTTTAAAATTAAGTGGTGAGGCTTTAGCTTACCCAGATAGTAAAGGAATTGATTTTCAAAAAGTAAATAAAATAGCTTTAGAAATCAAAAAACTTTATGATTTAGGAAATATCCAATTAGGAATAATTGTAGGGGGCGGCAATATCTGGCGTGGAAAAGACGCAGAAGAATTAGGTATTGATCGCTCAAGTGCTGACTATATGGGAATGTTAGCTACGATTCTAAATGCTCTTGCTGTTCAAGCTGCTTTAGAAAAACTAGGACTAGATACTAGAGCAATGACATCTCTTTCTATCCCAGCTGTAGCTGAACCATATATTAGAAGAAAAGCAATCTCTAATTTAGAAAAAAACCGAATTGTAATCTTCGGTGGTGGTACAGGCTTACCATTCTTTAGTACTGACTCTACTGCTTCTTTAAGAGGAGCTGAACTAGGAGCGGATATTATTCTAATGGCTAAAAATGGTGTTGATGGTGTCTATGATAAAGATCCTAATAAATACCCTGATGCGAAACGTTATGATAAATTAACTTATGAAGAAGTTATTGAAAAGAATTTAGGTGTTATGGATTTAACTGCTGCAACACTATGCAAAGAAAACAATATTAAAATAATTGTCTTTGATATGAACAAAGAAGACAATATTAAAAACGTAGTTACCAATCCAAAAATTGGAACTGTGATAACTAATAGAAAGGAAAAGAAATAATGGAAGTATTACAATTATTATTAGACGCATGTGAAGAAAAAATGGTGAAAGCAATTGATGCTTTAGAAAAAGAAATGGGCCTAATTAGAACAGGTCGTGCTAATCCCAAAGTTTTAAGTGGGGTTATGGTAAACTATTATGGTATGTCTACTCCTTTAGAGCAAATTGCATCAATTAGTACACCAGAAGCTCAACAATTATTAATTAAACCTTATGATGTATCTGCTTTAAAAGATATGGAAAAAGCAATTCAATTAGCTGATTTGAACTTAAATCCAATGAGTGATGGTAAAGTGTTACGTATAAACTTCCCACCACTTACAGAAGAAACAAGAAAAATGCATGTTAGAGAATTAAATGCTTTGCTTGAAAGTTATAAGATCCAAATGAGAAACTTTAGAAGAGAATCTAATGACGAAATCAAAAAGATGGAAAATAACAAAGAAATCTCTGAAGATGCATCACATTCTTATCAAAATGAAATCCAAGAATTAACTGATAAATATATCAAATTAATTGAGGAAAAAGGTAAGAAGAAAGAAAAAGATATTTTAGAAATTTAAAAGGAGTAAAACTCCTTTTTTCTTTTTATTTGTTATGTTTATAAGTTTGTGGTATAATGTATGTATCGGAGGAAGAATAAAATGGATTTAAAGAAATTTAAAAAGTACAAGCAATTAAAAGGTACACAAACTGAAGCTAATTTAAAAGAAGCTTTTGCGGGGGAATCACAAGCTCACACTAAGTATTTATATTATGCTTCACAAGCTAAAAAAGATGGTTATGTTCAAATAGGTAAATTTTTTGAAGAAACTGCTTTAAATGAAAAAGAACATGCAAAGATTTGGTTCAAGTTATTAAATGAAGGCTCAGTACCAAAAACTACTATTAATCTTGAAGATGCAGCTGGTGGTGAAAACTATGAATGGACTGAGATGTATCCAGGATTTGCAAAAACTGCAGAAAAAGAAGGATTTCCAGAAATCGCTGCTTTATTTAGAATGGTTGCAGATGTAGAAAAAAGACACGAAGAAAGATATAAGAAACTACTTGTTAATATTGAAAAAGGTATTGTTTTCTCTCGTAGTAAAGATATAGTTTGGGAATGTTCTAACTGCGGTCATATTCATATTGGAAAAGAAGCACCAGATATGTGTCCAGTATGCGATCATGAAAAAGCATATTTTGAAATTCATAAAACTAATTACTAAAAATTAAATTGAATAATAAAAAGGCTAGTTAATCTAGCCTTTTTTTATTAATTAAATGTGATTTTAATTGGGCAATCACAAATTCATTCTTTTTCAACACCAACGCCAACTTCAATACGATAGAAGTGTGAAACTGATGTTTCTTCTTGTTTTAAAAATTGTTCTACAGTGATATCAGAGTTTTTAACAAATTGTTGGTCAAGTAAGCAGATATCTTTTAAGTATCTATTAACTTTACCTTCAGCAATCTTATCAACGATTTTTTCAGGTTTTCCTTCGTTAAGTGCTTCTTGTCTGAAAATAGCTTTTTCTCTTGCAAGGAAAGCTTCATCAACATCTGCTCTACTTAAATATGTAGGATTCATAGCAGCTACGTGTAATGCAACATCATGAGCAGCATCTTCTTTTCCTTTGTATGTAATTACAACAACAATTCGACCATTCATATGCGAATAAACTTCAAATTTTTCATCATCTTTTTTAGTAATTACTGATACATTACGTAAATCAATTTTTTCTCCAATAATAGCAGTTGCTTGAATAATAAGGTCTTCTACTGTACCTTCTTCAGCTTTAACTTTTAAAGCTTCTTCAGTATTAGTAGCTTTACTCTTAAGTAATGCTTTTCCTACTTTTTCAACAACAGCTTGGAATTTATCTGTTTTAGTAACGAAGTCTGTTTCACAGTTAATTTCATAAATTAATGTTTTATTTCCATTGATTAATGCTGAACAAATACCTTCAGCTGCAACTCTAGTTGCTTTTTTAGCGGCTTTAGTAATTCCATTTTCTCTTAGCCAAACACTAGCTTTTTCTAGGTCTCCGCCTGTTTCAACTAAAGCTTTTTTACAATCCATCATTCCAGCACCAGTACGGTCTCTCAATTCTTTTACAAGTTGTGCACTAATAACAACAGCCATTATTTTACCTCCTCTGTTACTTCTTCTACTTTAACTTTTATTTCTTTTTTAGCCTTAGGGGCTTTTTCTTCTTTTACTTCAGCTGCTTCTTTTTTTACTCTCTTAGGTTTTTCTTCAACTTCAGCTTCTTCTTTTTCAGCTTTTGCAGCTTTTTTAGGTTTTGCTTCAACTTCAACTTCTTCTTTTTCGGCTTTAGCAGCTTTCTTAGGTTTTTCTTCTTTTTCTAATTTTACTTCTTTTTTGATCGCTTGTTTTTCTTTAACTTCTTTGATTTCTTCTTTCTTAGCCTTTTTCTTTTCTTCTAGTTCGATTTCCTTAGCTTTTTCCGTTTTATCGTCTACAGGTAAGATTAAAGCATCAACTTGTCTAACTCTTCTAGGTCTTCTTCCACGACCAAAACGTCCTTGTTGATGTGCATCAGCTGGTTCTTGTTCTTCTGGAACTACGATTTCAACTGGTGGTAATCCTTTAGCAGTTGCAACTGCATTAGCCATAATTGCAGTAATTACTTTTACTGATCTAACAGCATCATCATTTCCTGGGATTACATAATCAACTTCATCTGGATCACAGTTAGTATCTACTAAACCAAATAAAGGTATATTAAGTTTTCTAGCTTCAAGTACAGCATTACGCTCACTATTTGGATCAATTACAAACATAGCTTGAGGAATCTTAGTCATATCTCTGATTCCACTAAAGTATTTAACTAATTTTTCTTGTTCCTTTTTAATTAAAGCAACTTCTTTTTTAGTGTAACTTTCTAAAGTTCCTTCTGCATCCATTCTTTCAATATCTTCTAAACGTTTAATTGAACGTCTAATTGTTTTGAAGTTTGTAAGCATACCACCTAACCATCTTTGGTCTACGTAGTATTCGCCACATCTTTCGGCTTCTTCTTTGATAATTTCTTGAATTTGTTTTCTTGTACCTACAAACAAAACTCTTCCGCCATTTTGCACAATAGTATAAAGTGCTTTGTAAGATTCATTAATACCTTCAATTGTTTTGTCTAGGTCAATGATATAAATACCATTCTTTTCTCCAAAAATATACTCTTTCATTTTAGGATTCCATTTGCGAGTATTATGACCAAATTGGACTCCTGCTTCTAGTAGCAAGTTACGACCTACGATTTCTTCTGAATTGGCCTCTTCCTTAACTTCTACTTTGTCTTCAGCCTTTGCTTTAGCTTTTGCTTGTAGTTTTAATTCAACCTTTAGTTCAGCTTCTGGTTTTGCCTTTGGTTTTGGTTTTGCTTCAACTTCAACTTTAGCAACTTTCTTAGGTTTTTCTTCAGCCTTTGCTTCTGGTTTTGCTTTGGTTTTTACCTCAGCTTTTTCAGCTTCTTGTTGCTCTAACAACTCTTTTTCTTTCATTTTTTTCACTCCTTTTTTTCTTTTGTTAAGCCTCCACCCTCTTCATAGATTCCCGCCCACTTCAAGCTAAAAGTGACATGACGATTGTCTCCAAGGATGTGTGTTTTTAAGACTAAATTATTATATCATAACTTAAATTAATTTGCAAACATTTCTTGTTATTTAGTACTACCAATACCACCTTTTCTTAACTTAGTAGTAGTATCACCATCTACAGTTAAATACTTCAAAAATATCCCTTGAATAAAGCGATCTCCTCTTTTTAAATAGATATCTTCATCAGTATTGTTTGTTAGGGAAACGATAATTTCCCCATCATTATCTTCATTACTAAAGTAATCACTATCAATAATCCCTACATTATTGGTAAGTGTTATTCCTTTTTTAATTGCATAACTACTTCTAATAAACAAAAACAAAACTTCATCTTTTTTCATATATGCTTTAAGATTAGTCTTAACTTGTACCTTTTTCTTAGCTTTTAAAACTACATCACAAGGTAGGTAAAAATCATAGCCTGCAGAATATTTTGTAGCTCTTTTAGGAATTAAGATATCTTCTTCTTTATAAGTAAGTAGTTCATCTTTAATTAACATAAATCCTCTATTCATCTTTATGGGCATCCTTTCTTGGAAAATATTTATCATAATTTTCTTTTAATTTTTCTTTTGAAATATGAGTGTAAATTTGGGTAGTAGATAGATTTTCATGACCTAATAATTCTTGCACACTTCTTAAATCTGCCCCATTATCAAGTAAATCACTGGCAAATGAGTGTCTAAGCATATGGGGATGAATCTTCATCCCAAGTCCTGCATCATCTGCTAGTTTATCTAAAATAACTCTTACACCTCTAACTGTTAGAGGCGTTCCCTTAAAATTCAAAAATAATTCATCTGGTATCTCACCAGTTGTATTATTAGCTAATAGTTTAGATCTTGAATTATCTAAATAATCTAAAATTGCATCTTTAATTCCTTCATAAATAGGAACATATCTTTCTTTATTACCTTTACCCATTACTAAAATATTAGAATTGTAATAATCAATATCTCTAATTCTTAAAGAGCAAAGTTCAGATACTCTTATTCCCATACCATATAATACTTCTAAAATAGCATAATCCCTAATTCCTAAAGGAGTTTTTTTATCAATTACATTAAATAGTTTATCGATATCTTCTGGATATAACCTTTCGGGTAAAGTTTGATTTTGTTTTACTGACTTTATCTCGCCAAAAGGATTAGATTCTTTTATCCCTTCTTGAACTAAGAAACGATAAAAACTCCTTAAACTTGAAAGTTTACGATTAACTGATTTTGGTTCAAAACGTTCGTTTAAATAAGCTAAATAATATCTTGGAATATTTGAAGAAATTTTTTGGATTGAAGAAAACTCATTTATCTTTAAATAAGCTTGAAAATCTTTTATATCTCTTCTGTAACTTCTAACAGTATGAAATGAATAATTTCTCTCAATACTTAAATAGTCATTAAAAGCTTTAATTAATTGTTCATCAGTCATTGATTTTCTCCTTTATTTTCCTTATTTCACTTAAACTTCTTTCAGCAATCAACTCTCTTTTTTCTATCTTTTTCGCTCTTCTTTCAAGATCATCAATAATTCCAAAATTAATATTCATTGGTTGAAAATTGCTATTAGGTGTTGCAATGTAAGATGCTAAAGCACCAATAGCCGTTTTTGAAGAAAACTCAATCATCTCTTTACCATTAAGTAATCTTCCTAAATTTAATCCTACTAAAAGTCCAGATGCTGTTGACTCTACATATCCTTCAACACCTGTAATCTGCCCTGCAAAAAATACTTTTGGATTACTTTTTAGTTGGTAGAAACTATTTAAAACTTTAGGCGAATTAATATAAGTATTTCGGTGCATAACCCCATATCGCATAATCTCTGCTTTTTCTAAACCTGGAATTAAATTAATGATTTTCTTTTGCTCACCAAATTTCAAACTCGTTTGAAAACCAACTAAATTATATAAAGACTTGCTAGCATCATCTGGTCTTAACTGAACTACTGCGTAAGGAGTCTTCTTTGTTTTAGGATTTTCTAAACCAACAGATTTTAATGGCCCAAAAAGCAAAGTCTCTTTTCCTCTTACAGCTAAATCTTCAATTGGAACACAAGCTTCAAATACTTTACGTTCAAAGTCTTTCGGTTTAACTTTTTCTGCTTCTATTAAAGATTTATAAAAAACATTATATTCTTCTTCAGTTAAAGGACAATTGTAATATGAAGCTTCTCCCTTATCATATCTATTCTTTAAATATGCTTTAGACTTATCAATACTACTTTCTAAAACAATTGGTGCAACTGCATCAAAAAAATATAAATCTTCTTGATTTAAATACTTTTTTAAATACTTAGAGAACTCATCACTAGTTAATGGACCTGTTGCGATTATAGTATAACTATCATCTATACTAACTACTTCTTCATTATGAAAAGTTACTAAAGGATGATTTTTTAAATAATTAGTAATATCTAAAGAAAATTGATTACGATCTACCGCTAAAGCAGTTCCAGCTTCAATTTGGTTTTTGTCTGCACTTTTCATAATTAAAGAATCAAGGCTTCTTAATTCTTCTTTTAATAAACCCACAGCATTAGTAATATCATTACTTCTTAAGCTGTTAGAACATACAAGTTCAGAAAAATAAGTGGTCTCATGAGCTTCGGTATTCTTAACACCTCTCATTTCATAAAGATCAACTTTGATTCCTTGTTTTATTAATTGATATGTAGCTTCTGAACCAGCTAGGCCAGCACCAATAATTTTAACTCTCATATTTAACTTCCTATCTATATTATAACTTATCTTTTCTATTTTACAAAACGTTTAATTTCCCAATAACCAGTTTTATTTGACCCTATGCGTACTATATAACCTTTTTCTTTTAAACCTTTAAGAGCATTGTTAATAGCTGTTTGTTTGATATCTAAAACACTTATTAATTTTCTTACACTTAAATTTGGATTTTTATTAAGAGCAAGAAAAACTTTCTTTTCTGATCTTGTTAGATTTTCATTTTCAACTATTTTATCCCTTTCCTCGTTTTCTTTTGAAAAAGGCAATGTAACCGTAATAAAGTTTTCCGTTATTTCAAAAACATTACGGCCATATTTGCTTACGATTAGTGGAACGCCATGTCCTGTTTGTTCAATTAAATTTAATTGACCCATAATTTTTTGTAACTCAATATTTACTGGTTTACTTTTTCCACTAAAAAAATCTTCTTCTGAAAAATCGGCTGGTAAACCTCCAGTAGAAATAACTTCGATCCTATTGGAATAAACATAAACTGCAGGTGGCGTTAATCTCGACCACTTATTGTGTAAACACGCATTTAACCAAGCCTCTCTAAAACAATTAAAATCAAAAAGTGTTCTTTCCTCTCTTACCGAGCTTTCAATCTGGACAAAAGTTTTATTTATGGCTTCAATATAATCTAAAACTTGAATAGCAGCTAAAATCATACACTTATAACCATATTCATTTCTTTGAATTAACTCTGTTTTATCTACACCGTTAAATCTAGCAACCTTAATTGAATAAACATTATTATCTGATAAAATATCTGCCATTAGATTATACTTGTTATCACTAGTTCTTAATCTTAGGTTGTGTTCAAAAGAAGCATCATTAATTGTTAATCCATGGCTTAAATATAATCCCTTAAGTTGAGTGAATGATAAATTTTGATTATTTGATTCTATCTTTACAATTGATTCTAAATTGTCTTTAGTCATTAACTCTTTTAATTTAAGAGGGGATATTTCTCTATCTTCATCACCAGATCTAATATAATATTTACCATAAGCTGAATAAGGCTTATCCTCACCTTTTACCTCTACTTTAATACGATTCAATTCATTCACATATTCTATTGAAAGGATAGGTATAATTTGTGGTTTAATATGATTTGCAACTGCTTGTGAGATATCTTTTAAAGTATCTTGTCCTATTTCTTGTCTGACAGTTTGTCCATTATTTTTGACTCCAAAATATAAAAGCCCATATCCACTCTTATTAAGCATAGCCGATAAAGAAATTATTGCTTCTTTTAATTCCCCAGTAGATTTTTTAAATTCCAAAGTTTCGTTTTCTAAACCTAAATTCATCTTTTTCTCCTCTTTTTATTCTACTCTTATTCTACGTTTATTCTACACTTTATTATCCTTTTTGTCAATACATTTAGAAAGTAAAATTATCAATATTAAAAAAGTCTAGCAAATTGCTAAACTTTTCCTAATTCTTTTTCTAACTTTTGAAAATATTCTGTATTTAAATAATCCTTAATTCCTTTATCTTCAAGCATATATTCATAATAGTCATAATCTTTAAAAATAACGTATTTGAATAAATCAGTTGCTTCTTGTAAATTATCATTCATAACATTAAAACAAGCATAGTTATACCAAAGATCTAAAAAATCAGGATACTTAGTAAGTCCTTTCGCATAAGTCTTTTTTGCTTTTTCATAATCTTTATCAATATCTTCATAAATTAATGCTAGGTTCAAATAAACATTAGGTACTATTTGCTCTTGATTTAACTCTTCCAAATAATAACCTTTAGCTATATTAAAAAAACCCATTTTACCATAAACAACACCTAAGTTATAATTAACCATATAACCTTTTGGATCAATCTTATAAGCCATTGTGAATAATTCTAAAGCTTTAGTATCATAATTTTTCTTTTCAAAACAGCTTCCCAAATTAAGATTAAGCCAATAATTGTTTGGTTCTAACTCCCATGCTTTTTCATAGTACTCTAATTCTTTATCGTCATTGCCTATTCTTTCATAGGCTAAAGCTAAGTTGCGATAAACAGCATATGATTTACTTCTTTGTTTTTCTGCTAATAGTCCATATTCAATTGTTTTAGAAATATTTTCTTTTGTAAGGTATAAACCAACTAGCATCTCTTTTGCGACAACTTCTTCAGGTATCACTACATCTAGAACTTTAAAACAGTCAATAGCTTGATCAATCTCACCAACGTAAATATATGCTCTTCCTAAATTCAGTAAATCCCCAGCTGTTGCTTTTTGGCTAAAGGCTTGTTTATAAATAACAATTGCTTGTTCATAGTCGCCTTTATCCATTGCCTTATTAGCTTTCTTGATAAGTTTACGATATTTTCTACCCATTATGCTACCCCACTTGAAAGAATCATGGCAAGAGCAGCAAATGAGTTAATAACAAAGTGAATTCCAATTGGAACCAAAATATTGTTTTTAGACAAATGATATGCTAAAGATAACACAACTGCTTGAGGTAAGTATAACAAAATATATTGGAAATCTCCGCTCATAAGGTGAATTAGCGCAAATATAAGTGAACTAATTATAATAGCTGACCATGCCGGCCATTTAAGTTTGTCTTCAATAATCCCGAATAAGAATTTACGGAAGATTAGCTCTTCTAAAATTGGAGCGAAAATTACAATTGAAATAAGCATAACATAACCATACTTACTTAAAATAGTTTCTTCCAAAGTTGATTGATTCGCCGATGTTCCCTCTAATCCAATTAACGAATAAAAAATATTTACCATTATTGACAAAGCAAAAATAGCTATTGTTCCTGCTACAATTAAAACAATCGGAAGCCAAACTTTTTTCTTTATTTTCTTCCAGTCTTCTATAAACAACCTTCTTGAAAAATAAAGTGATATTGCCAAGATAGGAAATAACCCTGCTGTTTGCGCAAAAATAGCAATTGGTGTAAATTCAGGAGCTGTTGTATCAATACCTTGAGCTATGCCATAAATAATTGCCAATATTGCAGGGGCAAGTAAATATGCACCCAACAACAAAAAGAACCACATTATATGGTTAAAGTCACTATTTAATTTGATTCTCCTTTGTGTTGATGTCATATCTCTCACTCCTTTTGTTATTATATCATACTTTTATAATTTTACTAAGTATTTTATTAAAAAAGTAATAGCTTAACTATTACTTTCTTAATTTGATTTCTTCTTTGATTTGTTTTATAAATTCTTTTAAACTTACAGTTGTTTGTTCTTGGCTTCCATACTTACGATAAGTTACCGACTTATCTTCTACTTCTTTATCACCAATTACAATTTGATAAGGTATCTTCATCGTTTGAGCTTCTCTAATCTTATAACCTAATTTCTCATCACGATAATCACTTTCAAAATTAATTCCTTCTTTTAAGAATACTTTTTCAAGTTTTCTTACATATTTACTATGAAGACTTAAATTAACTGGAATTAGTTTTACTTGAACTGGTGCAAGCCATGTTGGGAAAGCACCACCATAATGTTCAATTAGAATGCCAATAAATCTTTCCAAAGATCCATAAATAGCACGGTGTAACATAACTGGTCTAACTTTCGAACCGTCTTCTGCTACATATGTTAGATCAAATCTTTCTGGTAAGTTCATATCTAACTGAATTGTTCCACATTGCCAGATTCTATTCATTGAATCTCTAATCTTAAAGTCTAGTTTAGGACCATAAAAAGCTCCATCTCCAGGATTTAATTTATAATCTTTCCCTGCTTTCTTACATGCTCTAGCTAAAGCTTTCTCTGAATAGTCCCAAATTTTAATTGAACCAATATATTTTTCCTCTGGTCTTGTAGATAGTTCAATATGGTATGTTAAACCAAATGTACTATAAATCTCATCAAATAGTTTAATTAAATTCATAACTTCTTTTTCAATTTGGTCTTTTCTCATAAAGATATGAGCATCATCTTGGGTAAAAGATCTAACTCTAAATAAGCCAGATAAAGCACCACTTGCTTCGTATCTATGAACTAAACCTAACTCTCCAACTTTTAATGGGAAATCACGATAAGAATGAATATCACGTTTATAAACTAACATTCCGCCTGGACAGTTCATTGGTTTAATTGCAAACTCTTTATCATCAATTTTAGATGTATACATATTTTCTTTATAGTTAAACCAGTGACCAGATACTTCCCATAAGTCTTTACTTAACATAATTGGTGTTATAATAAATTCATAACCTTCTCTTTTATGAACTTTATACCAGTAGTCTTCTAAGTTTTTCCTTAGCGTTAATCCTTTTGGTAAATAGAATGCAAAACCGGGACCATATTCACTAATCATAAATAAGTCTAATTCTTTTCCAAGTTTTCGATGATCTCTTTTAGCTCTTTCTTCTAAATCACGTAAATGACTATCTAACTCTTCTTTAGAGAAGAAACAAGTACCATAGATTCTTTGAAGTTGCTTGTTTTGTGAGTCTCCTCGCCAGTAAGCACCACTAACACTTAATAATTTAAAATTCTTTAATAAACTAGTATTAAGTACATGTGGTCCTCTACATAAATCTAAATAATCTCCTAATTTATAAATAGTAATAATTTCACCATCTTCAAGTTCATTAATTAATTCTGTTTTATATGGACATCCTTTAAATACTTTTAAAGCTTCTTTCTTAGATACTTCTCTTCTTTCAAAATTTAAACCAGCCCCAACTTGTCTTACCATCTCTTTTTCGATTATTTTTAAAGATTCTTCATCAAACTTCTCACCATCTAAATCAACATCATAATAAAAACCTTCTTCAATTGCTGGTCCAACCCCAAATAAAGCTTTAGGATAAAGCTTTAAAATAGCACTAGCCATTAAATGACTACAAGAATGTCTTAATACTTCTAATGCTCTTTCATCATCTTTAGTAACAAGTTCTAATTTAGAATCTTTTAAAATCGGTCTTTTTAAATCATATGCCTCACCATTTACTAAAGCATAAACCGAATTTTTCAAAAGTCCTTTAGAAATTGAACTTGCAATATCATATGGCGTCATTCCCTTTTCATATTCTTTTTTTGATTCATCTAAAAATTCAATTTTCATCTTTGCCTCCTTAATATAAAAAGCCCTTAAAAATATCTTTTAAGGACGAATTCTTCGCGGTACCACCTTAATTTGCATTTTAAAAATGCACAGCTTTCACTAGGATATAACGCTCCTTATGCGGATACTTTTTAAGTATCAACTCCATGGTAGTAACTATTAACACTTTGGCATTTTTTCACCAACCAAATACTCTCTGACTTTACTAGTATTAATAATCGTGTCCACTTCTTTGTTTATTAAGATTAAATTAATTATATCACATTTTTAAAAGAAAACCAATAAAATTATCTCAAACGATAATTTTTATCATCTAGTTTTACTTCATCAACCATTTCTTTGATTCTAGTGTATAATCTATTACCAGCAATATCGCTACTTGCTACTAATTCTTTTCTAATTTCTGATAAAGATGAATTTGAAGTAAAGATAATTGGTAAATTCATCGTCATACGATATTGTAATATTGCAACTAAAGCATCATCCCTTACAAAAGGAGTTAATGAAGATACCCCAAAATCATCAAGCACTAAAACTGGTGCTTGTTTTATTTTGAGAATCAAACTTTCAGTATTACTTTCTTGAAAAGAAGTTTTAAGATTACGAACTAAATCAGGAAAGAAAACAAATAAAACTTTTTCCGTTTTTGAAATGATTTGGGCTAAATGCATCGCAATATAAGTCTTCCCAACACCATAAGAACCATGAATATATAATCCTTTAGTATATTTTTTTTCTTGATAGTTTTGAATAAATTGTGCAACTTTAGTAAGCACCATAATCCTAGCATCATTTTTATATAGCTCACCAGTTTCTAGTTCAAAATCACAATACATAAATTCTAATAATCCTGTGCCTTCTCCTTGAAGTGGAGCAGACACTAAACTAATTTTACCATCAGTATAATCAAGCTCAACAGTATTATTACCATATTCTTCAATATATTTTTGCATATTTTCTTTTAGTAATTGGTGATGATTGTAGATATCAAAAAACGTTCCAAAGTTATTTAAGATATCTTCATCAGAAAGTTTATGCTTTTTAATAAAAGCACTTATTTCTTTATCTTTCTTAAATTCTTGAATGATTTTACTAACTTCTTTATTCATTTGCATCACCCTAATACTTTTTTTATTTTTTCTTCTAATTTAGCCTTTTCTTCTTCACTTAAATTATCAAAATATTCTTGTTCTTGCTTTTGTTTTTCTTTATCTTTTGCTTCTGTTTCTTCTTCGTATTGATCCATCCAATCAGGTCTTACTCCTGTTTTTTTATTAGTATATTTTACAGCTCCTCCTTTTGGTTGTTCTTTTAATTGCTTTGTATGAAGTAAAGCACTTTTTGTATCTTTAACTCCTTTACGAGCCCACTCATTAGCTACTTTCTCAAAGTAATTATATGAAGGCATTGTTCCTTCTTTTTCATTTAAAACATAGTAAAGCAAAACATTTACAACTCCTCTAGCTAAACCTAATTCTGAAGTCAATCTTTCTAAAGTTCTTAGTTCAGTTTTAGATGCAGTAATTCCGCTTAAACTTTCTAAAATATTTTTGGGGGAATTGTTTTCTAAAATATTAACTAATTCAAATAAAGTATCATCTTGTTTACTAGAAACAAAAGCATCTGGTTCTTTAGTTACAAACCTTGATTGAACTTTTTTATTTTGACTTTGAGCTTTTAAAGTATAAATCTTTTCTGCACTTTCACCAATCTTTGATAATGGTAAGTCATTATTTTGAAGAACTACATCTTCAATAACTTGTTTTATTTCCTGAACATTTAAATCATAAGTATAAGCTACATTAATAATCTTATTCTTTAACTCAGGATCATCAAAGACAGCACTTGGAATTATATTTTCATCAAACTCCATCTTAAACAATAAATAATCAAACTTTTCACCTTTAATATTGATATTATCTTTAATTTTATTAAAAAACAACTTCGCAAACGGATCAACTTCTTCTTTAAAGTCCTTCACATATACTTCATCAAAAGTTTTAGTAATGTCTGTATAACCCCTAATTTTATAATTTAAGTTTTTAGTTATATTTTCCACTTCAACTGGACCTATTTTTTCAGTTAAGAATTTAACTAAAAGTCTATTTGATAAAAAGGACTCAACAGCTAATGGTTGCTTTAAATATAAATAATAGCCTTTTTCTTCATCAAAATAAGTTTCAACTAAACTTAAGGCATTTAATTTATTTAAAGCTTCTTGGAAGAAAAGATCATTATTAAAATTCAAACTATCAAGGACTGTTCTTATATCATAAGTTTCCTTATTATCATAAGTCATTAATAAATTATATAAAGCAAAACTATCAATCCCAATCAAAGGTAGGTATAGTTTAGTTAAACAGAATCCAGCTTCCCCTGATAATTCAAAATTTTTATAAACTCTAAAATTTGTATGTTTCATATATTGCTCCTAGTATAGACTAACACCTTTATAGTTTAGTTTTTTATCTAAAACTTGGTATAGCCTTTCAATAATTTTTTGACCTCTTCCACGAGGAAAAATGAATTTTGTAGTGATAGCAAAATCTATAGCAACTTCATTAATCTTCGTCTCTACAAGAATTACTATTAATGAATATTTATTTGTTTCAAACAAAATTTCATTAAATTGCTTATTATCTGAAATTAATTTTCCATTTTCTTCTTTCATCAAATCATAAACTGCTTTTCTTACATCAGCTAAACGATTACGGTAATATCTTGTTCTTAATGATTGAAGATGATGGTTTTCTTTTGTTTCAAAATTGTTACTAAAAAATTCTTTAAAACCCATTTTACCCTCCTATTTCTTTTAATATTTTATTTATTTGTCTTTTGGTATTACAAAAGCAACGGCTATTATCAATAACATAATCACCATACTTAGCTTTCTCACTACTTGGCATTTGCAAGCTAATTAACTGTTTAGCTTCTTCTTCACCCATTTGATTTCTTTTCATTAATCTTTTAATTTGTTTTTTTTCTTGAATATCGATAACCATTATTTTATCTACAAGTTCAGTAAAGTTAGTTTCTACTAATAGTGGAACTTCTATAAACGTTATTTGATCTTTTTGAATTTGCATTTTTAAACTCAAATAAATTAAAGGATGAGTTATATCAGTAAGTCTTTTAAGAGCTTCTTTATTATTGAAAACAAGTTTTGCTAAAAGTTTTTTATCTACTTTCCCCGAAACAACTACATCAGAACTTACCTTTTCTTTAATTTCTAAAATTACATGAGGATCTTCTAGTAACTTACTATTCTCTTCATCCGCTGATAAAACTTTATAGCCTAAACTCTTTAAATAGTTTGCTACTTTAGTTTTACCTGAGGCTATTGAGCCTGTAATTCCGATAACCATCTTTACTCCTTCTGGCAATATTCACAATAATATGTACTTCTACCACCTATTTTTATTTTTGTAATATCTTTCCCACACACAGGACATTTTTCTTTTGTATGTACTAAAAGTTCGTTTTGGAATAAACCACTAATCCCATCTGAAGAATAAGATCTAATTGTTGTCCCACCTAATTGAATTGCCTTTTCTAAAACAACTTTTGTATATTTAATAATTTTCTCAAGTTCATCATTATTTAATAATTTACCGGATTTTTTTGGATTAATCCTCGCCATAAATAAGATTTCATCGGCGTAAATGTTTCCTATTCCTGTAATTATGCTTTGGTCAAGTAATAATTGTTTGATTGCTTGACTTTTTGTTTTAAGTTTATCTTTTAAATATTCAGCATTTAAATTATTACTGAAAGGCTCTAAACCTAATTTATTTAAAGGTTCTTTCTTTAATAATTCTTCATAACTTAAATTAAGATATAAATGCATCGTTCCAAATTTACGAACATCATGATATCTTAATGTCTTTCCGCTCTTTAAATGAAAGATAATATGTTCATGTTTTTCTTTTTCTTCATTTCCTCTTAAAAAGTATTTACCTTCCATTCGCAAATGAGAAATTAGAAAACCTTTGGTTAATTTAAATATTAGATATTTTCCGTAACGCAAAACATCTTGAATTTCCTCACCTTTAATTTGTTTTTTAAATAAGGCAACTGTTGGGTGTTGAATAATTCTTTCATAGTAGATATCTACATCTTGAATTTCTTCCCCAACAACTAAATGTTTCAAAGTATTACGGACAGTTTCAACTTCTGGTAATTCTGGCATTTTAGATATATTTTACCCAGTCTTTATTATAACGATCAATAAACTTTAAAGCATCTTTATCTTTTGGATAACCTAAAGCAATCCCCACAGCTGGAAGATGTTTTTCTGGTAATTTAAAGTAATTAGAAATTGCTTCTTGTTTTGCTTCATTATGGAATGTAGATAACCAGCATGAACCTATTCCTAAATGAGTTGCTTCAAGTAAAATGTTTTGTGTTGCAGCTGAAGCATCTTGTTCAGTTTGTTTTGGTGCTGGATGTTCTTCATTTCTTATAAAAATAATGATTAATCCTCCTGCCTCCCCTACCATCTTATAACCAGGTACTTTCTCAGAAATTTCTTTTAAAACTTCTTTTTTGTTTATGGCAATGTAGTATAGAGGTTGTTGGTTTCTCGCACTAGGCGCCTGCATTCCTGCTCTTACTAATTTTTCTAGTTCTTTATCAGATAATAGTTTATCTTCAAACGATCTAACACTTCTTCTAATTTTAATTTCTTTCATAATTCCCTCCCCTATTTAGTTTCATACCAATTTTTCCCATAGTTAATATCAATAACTAATGGTACATTTAATTTAATTGCATTTTCCATCTCAGTCTTTACAATATCTTTTAAAACTTCAAGTTCATTAGGTTTTACATCAAACACTAATTCATCATGAACTTGAGCAATTAGTAGTGATTCTAACTTAGCTTCAACCATTTTAGCTTTTACTTTATTCATCGCTAGTTTAATAATATCTGCTGCTGTTCCTTGAATTGGTGCATTCATCGCTGTTCTTTCCCCAAAGTTTCTTAAGTTGATATTTGGACTATTGATGTTATCAATATATCTTCTACGATTAAGTAGAGTCTTAGTATAACCTTTTTCTCTTGCAATTGCTACTTGATAATCTAAGAACTCTTTTGCGCCTTTAAAAATCTCAAAATAACGTTCAATATAATCACTAGCATCTTTAGGATTAATATTTAAAGCCTCCGATAAACCCCAAGCACTCATCCCATAAATAATCCCAAAGTTAATTGTCTTGGCATCTCGTCTTTGACTAGGGTTTATCATATTATAATCAATCCCATAAATACTAGCAGCTGTAGCTCTATGAATATCTAAACCTTGATTATAAAACTCAATCATTTTTGCATCTTCAGATAAAGATGCTAATACTCTTAATTCAATTTGCGAGTAATCAGCACTTAAAATTAAACCATCTTTAAAACGTGAAACAAAAACTTTTCTAATAGTTTGACCAGTTTCAGTTCTTATCGGAATGTTTTGAATATTAGGTTCAATTGAAGATAATCTACCTGTAGTTGTTAGAGCTTGTTTATAAATAGGATGTAAATAATTGTTTTCATCTTTTACTTCTAATAAACCATTTACATAAGTAGTGATTAGTTTATTATAAGATCTATATTCTAAGATAGCCTTAGCTATTGGATATCTATAAGCTAGCTTTTCTAATACTTCTGAGTTTGTAGAATAGCCGGTTTTAGTTTTCTTATAAGCAGGCAACTTTAATTTCTCAAATAAAATTTCGCCTAAAACTTTATAAGAATTTAAGTTGAACTTTTCACCAGCATACATAAATACCTCATCTTGGTATTTATTAGCTTCAACTTCAAACTCTTCACCAATTTCTGTTAGTTTTAATGGGTCAATTAACAAACCACATATTTCCATATCTCCTAGAACTTTAGATAATTCGATCTCTATTTTAAATAAATCTTCAATTTCATTTTCTTTGATTTCAGCTAAAACTTGTTTCTTTAGTTTATTAATTAAATCATTTTTAGCTGCTGCATATTGAGAATAGATATCTAAACTTGGAATATGGTACTTTTTATTTTCTTTATATATTGTATCATAATGAGGAATATTTGTTTCAAGAAAGTTTTGCGCTACAACTTGGATGTCATCATTACTATAACTAGGGTTAATTAAGTAAGCAGCTAGTAATAAATCAAATGTAACATTTTTTAAATTGATTCCTCTTTTTTTAAGTAAAACATAAGTCTTCTTGTAATCAAATAAGTTAATCTTTGTTTCTTCATTACCTAATATATTATGTAATGACTTGTTTTGTAATAAAACATCTTTTGATACAAAAAGATGATGTTTTTTATCTTTAATTGCAAGTCCTAAAATTTTATTATTATAATAGTTTTCGTAATATGTTTCTAAAGAAAGAGTGATTTCTTTTTCTAACTTACTAAAGTCATAATTTAAATCTTCAATAATTTCTAAATTAGGATTTTCTTCTAACTCACCTTGATCTGATTGCTTCATTAAACTATTAAATTCCATTTCTTTATAGAAACGGTATAGTTTAGGATGTTCATAGTTTTGATAGTTTAAATCTTCAATCTCATAAGGAATATAAGCATCTTTTACTAATGTAGCAAGATACTTAGTTTTGTAAGCTTCTTCCTTTCCATCTTCTAAAAGAGTTTTAGTTCTTCCCTTTACCTCTTCAATATTTAAATAGATATCTTCTAAATCTTTATAATCAGTTAATAACTGAATTGCTGTCTTAGGACCAATACCTCTAATGCCTGGTAAGTTATCAGATGAATCTCCGATTAATCCTTTATAATCTGTTACTTGGTTAGGATAAATATTATTTTTTTCTTTAAAGTTAGATATGTTATTTTCATCTAAATCTTTAACTCCCGATTTGGTTAAGTGAACAGTGATTTTATCATCTACTAGTTGAAGTAAGTCTTTATCCCCAGATACAATATGAATTTCATCAAACTTATCTTTGCATAAATTGGCCATTGTAGCAATAAGGTCATCTGCTTCATAGTCTAAAGACTCAAAATGTTTGATTTCTAAAACATCTAAATATTCTTTAATATAAGGAATTTGTACCTTTAACTCATCCGGCAATTTAGTCCTTGTTCCTTTATATTCTTTATACTCTTGATGACGGAATGTTTTCTTACCAGCATCAAATGCTACAAAAACATAATTAATGTCCTTCTTTTCTAATAGACTATTTATCATATTTACAAATCCATAAATAGCATTGGTATATAAACCTTGAGAAGTTTGCATCATTCTTCCTGTATAATATGTAGCATAAAAAGCCCTAAACATTAAGCTATTTCCATCAATTAAAGTTATCTTCTTCATAAAATCACCTTATTCTATTCTACCATATTTTAACTTAATTTACTATTATTTTAAAAAGTTTTGATATTTTTAAGATTTATGGTGTATAATGAAAACATATTGGAGGTTTTATAATGAATGTTATTCAGATTATCGCATTAGTGCTGTTTTTAATTATGTATGCATTAATGTTAGCGTTTAGTGAGAAAAGACCTTATATTACAAGTGGAGCTGCAATAATATTTATCATCTTGATGATAGTTAACTTTATTACAAATCAAGATCATACATTTTTAGAAGCTGTAGATGCAACAGGAGTTCAGGCCTTTACCGACTTTAGCTCTTGGAACGTACTCTTGATGATAGCAGGTACTATGGGAGTCGTCGCCTTCTTTATTGAATCAAAGATGCCAAGTTTAATGGCCGATGTAATTATCAATAAAGTTCCTAATGTAAAATGGGCAATTGTAGGTTTATCTTTATTTTCCGGTTTAGTTTCTGCGTTTATTGATAACGTAGCTACAGTACTAATGGTTGCACCTGTAGCCTTAACAGTATGTAAGAAGTTAAAAATTAATCCAGTGCCAAGTATTATCGCAATTGCGATTTCATCTAACTTACAAGGTGCTGCAACTTTAGTAGGAGATACAACATCGATTCTATTAGCCCAACAAACCAATATGAACTTTGTAGATTTCTTCTGGATGAATGGAAAACCAAATCTATTCTTCATTGTTCAAGCAGGAGCTCTTGCATCAGCGTTTGTTTTATTATTTGTATTTAGAAAGTATACTCAACCTTTAGAACAAGTAGAAAAAACTAAAGTTAAAGATTATTTCCCTTCATTCTTATTATTAGGAATTATCGTTGCTTTAATTATTGCATCATTCTTTACTATCCCAGTTCCTTGGTTAGATAGTATGAAAAATGGTATCATTTGTATTACAATTTTCTTAATTGGTTTTATTAGAAAACTTATTAAAACAAAAGATAACAAAAAAGAAGTTTCTAAAGAAGCTGTTAAATCTTTAGACTTTGAAACATTAATTTTATTATTTGGTTTATTTATCGTAGTTGGTGGTTTAGGTGCTTTAGGTATTATTGGTAAAATTGGAGAAGCATTCAATAGTATCGCTAATAGTTTAAATATGAGCCCTAATGCAACAATCTTCGTTTTATATACAATTATCGTATTTATCTCAGTAATCATTTCAGCGTTTGTAGATAACATACCTTATGTGATGACAATGTTACCTGTAATTACCGCTTTACTTCCAGGTTTAGGTTTAGCCCCTGGAGATAATAAAGCATATCTATTATACTTCGGTTTATTAATCGGCGCTACTTTAGGTGGTAACATTACACCAGTTGGTGCAAGTGCTAATATTACAGGTATCGGGATGTTACGTCGAGAAGGTCATGAAGTTAAAACTGGTACTTTCATGAAAATCAGTGTTCCATTCACTTTGGTTGCAGTGTTAACTGGTTGGGTATTATGTTTCTTAATCTGGGGTCTATAATAAGATAGAATATTAAAGAGCTTAATATTAAGCTCTTTTTTATTTTACAATCCTCTTATAAATCCTAAATTGACAAATATAGCAGATAGTGTTATAATATTTACCATAATAGAGGACAAAAAGATGGAAAAAAAGAAAAAAATTTCGCCATTTTTAATAATTATAATAAGCTTTGTTTCAATAATTTTAATTGGTACAATTCTTTTATTACTGCCTTTTGCAACAAAAGAAGGAATTAAACTCGGATTTGTAAATGCATTGTTTATGGCTACTTCTTCTGTTTGTGTGACAGGCTTAGTACCAACTGCAACTTCTGTTGCTGATACTTATACTATGTTCGGGCAAATTGTAATCTATGTCTTAATTGAGATTGGTGGCTTAGGGTTTGTAAACATTTCAATGTTTGTTTTATACCTTTTAGGATTAAGAATTAATCAAGCAGACCGCTTCTTATTAAAAGAGGCGCTAAACTTAGATTCTACAAGAGGTATTTTAAAACTTCTTAAGGCTACTTTCTTAATTAGTTTTTGTATTCAACTATTAGGAGCTATCGGAAATTTCTTTATCTTTAGAAATGATTTTCCTACTGACAAAGCAATTTGGATTAGTATCTTCCATGCTGGATCCGCTTTTAATAATGCTGGTTTAGATGTCATAGGAAGTAGCTCTTTAATGCCATATAAAGGACATCTTTTATTAAACTTAAATACGATGGCTTTAATCATTTTAGGAGGAATTGGATTCATAGTAATATACGAAATCTTCTTGTATCCTAAAACAAAAAGACTATCTATTCATACAAAAATTGTTTTAAAAATGACCTTACTATTACTAGTTCTAGGTACCATATTATTAAAAATTACTGAAGGTAGTGCAATGACTTGGTTACAAGCAGCGTTCCAAAGTACAACTGCTAGGACAGCAGGTTTTAGTACATATGACTTTTCAAAAATTTCGCTTCCTGGAGCTTTAATCTTTTGCTTCTTAATGTACATAGGAGCATCCCCAGCCGGTACTGGTGGCGGTATTAAGACAACGACTTTCTTTACTGCTGCAAAATATATTGGTTCTTTTGCAAGAGGAACAAGACCTGTTACTCATAATCGAGAAATTTCAAAAGATTCAATTTCAAAAACTTTTGTCTTGATTGTACTTTCAATTGTTTATCTAGCGATGATTGTTTTATTTGTTTCAGTTATTGAACAACTAAATACTGCAAGCGAAGATGCTGATTTAATTAAAATTATGTTTGAAACATTATCAGCCTTTTCTACTGTTGGTAACTCTGAAGGTATTACACCTACATTACATTGGGTTAGTAAAATATTAATTTCAGCTACAATGCTTATTGGCCGTTTAGGGCCAATCACAATTATCAGTTTATTAAATAAACGTTGGAATAAAGAAGGTACAGAACCTGTATCTTATTTAGAAGAAAAAATCATTATTGGTTAGGAGATATAAAAATGAAAAAAACTATTGCTGTTTTAGGCTTAGGTCGCTTTGGCTTAGGTCTTGTAGAAGAATTAAACAAATTAAACGTTGATATTATTGCCATTGATATCAATGGTGCTAATGTGCAAAAAGCTGGAGAGTTTGTAGAAAATGCCTTTATTTGTGACTCTACAAACGAAGATGCTTTAAGGGAAATTGGAATTGAAAATGTTGATCATGCTGTTGTAGCTTTTGGTTCAAACTTTCAAGCAAGTCTAATTACTGTTATTACCCTAAAAGAAATGGGTGTAGAAAAAATTACTGTAAGAATTGATGATGAGAAATATGCTTCTGTTATGCAAAGAATTGGAGCAACAGATATCATCATTCCTCAAAAAATTGCTGGTATTCAACTTGCTAACAAATTAGTATCTGATAGCTTTTCAAACTACTTCAACTTATCTGAAGAATATGTTGTTGTTCAACTATCAGTTAATATGACAATTAAACCAGTTAAACTAAAAACATTAAATGCTAGAAATGTTTTTGGCATTAACTTGCTTTTAATTAAAAGAGTAAACAAACACTTTTCTCCTACTGGGGACGATTCAATTTTACCAGGTGATGAAATATTTGTTTTAGGAACAAAGAAAAACATTCATAAATTTGATCAACATATAAATGAGAGGGAATAATATGAAAAAAATATTTTTAATCTTTGTTTTATTATTGGGTGTGTTTCTACTAACATCTTGTTCTTGCTCAAGTGATAAAAAAACTTATACTTGTTATGAATATACGGAATCAGTTAAATACAAAAATACTAGCAAATTTGTGACTTTAGATATGTTAGCAACCACATATAAGGAAGTCAAGCTATACTTAAATTATCAAGACCACACTTTTAAAAGAGTAAGTAAATTTCAAGATGAAGTTGCAGATGAAATCTATACTGGAACTTTTGAAGAAGGAGAAGATAAATTAACCTTTAACTACGATAGTGATATCAAAAAACATTTTGAAAATGAATGGGGTAAAGAAGTATATGTCTTTGTGGGTAACGAGTTACATATGAGACTTGAAAGAGGCACAACAGCACCATCTGGTACTGTTTGGGGTCCTATCGTAATGAAATATAAATAAATAAAAAACACATTAGTTATTCTAATGTGTTTTTTTGTTCTTCAGTTTCCTCTATTACTTCCAAAACTTCTTTTTCTGTAAACTCGTGTACTAGTGGTGAAATTCTCTTATAAACTAAGAAAGTAATTATATTTATCATTATTGATAAAAGCATATTAAAAGGTAATGCTCCATAAAGTAAATACTTACCCATATAGTTATCTTGATTAACACCAGGAATTACACTAATCATTTCAACAAATGTCTCTACATCACCATTAAAGTATAATTTGATATATGTTGGAATAATAAAAATATAATTAATAATGACAGCTGTTATTATCCAAGCAATACTACTTACAACTAAGGAGATACTGGCTCCTTTTTTTGTTCTATATTTTTTATAAATAATTGCAGCCGGAATAACTGAAGCAAAGCCAATAATTAAATCAGTTATTTCCCCTACATATGCTGAATTAGTTGTTAAAATTCCAAATAGAAATCTTAAAATCAATATTCCAATTGCTGATACTGGTCCTAAAGTAAATCCACCTATTAAAATCGGCAAATTAGAAAAATGAATTTTTAAAAATGGGGGAAAGAAAGGTAAAGAGAAATTAAGCTGATATGCTATTACCGAAAACGAACTAAAAATTGCAATCAAAATCATTATTCTTAGTTGATTTCTTCTTTTACCCAAACTTGGTTTATCTTTTTCTTTTTTGTTTTTAATCAAAGCTCTAATAATTAATGCTACTAATAAAGCAATTGATACACTTATTAAAATAATTTTTAGAGTCTGATTCATGTTACCTCCAATAAAAAACTCGTGAAAATCCTCACGAGCAAAAAATCAATCTAACTCAATAGACCCCTTCTTTCGTCTAGACTATACTATCGGTTTTGGAATTGCACCAAATCGCGTCTCTAAATTAGAAACTCGTGGACTTTTACCACCGGTCGGGAATTACACCCTGCCCTGAAGATTTATTCATATAGATTAGTATACATTATTTTTTATTGTTTGTCAAATAGGATTCGTTCACTTCTAAACGCCCTTACAAGTAACATTACAATTACACCAATAAAGACTATTGATGAACCAACAGTTGCAAGTCCATTTCCAACTGTTAATTTAAATGAAATCAAATCGCTTAATAAAACATTTAAATTAAAGATAGGTACAAAATATTTCCCAAATCCTAAACCTAAATCTGTTGATGAAGCAGCAATTCCTAACATGATACAAACGATATATAAAGGCATCGCATAACTTGCAGCTTGTTGTGGATTCTTTCCTAATGTTGAACAAATTAAAACTAAAATTGATACTGTAAAAGCAATAACAATTATGATAAGTAGTAACATCATATAATCACTAAAACCATATCCTAACTCTGCTGTTAAATCAATACCAAACATATTTTCACCACCAACTAAAGTACTTGATAGCATACCAATAAATGAAGATGCTGCTACAAGTAAAGATAAAATACTAGTTGATAACATCTTACCTATAATAATTTGTTCCCTACGAACAGGCATCATTAACAATGAAGCTAAAGTTCCTCTTTCTTTTTCTCCTGCTATTGCATCAACACCAATACCCAATGTTCCAGAGAAAATAATAATCATTAACATCATAGGTAACATCATGGCAAATATCATTGTGTTTTGAGTAACTTCATCTAAAATGCTTTCCATTTGATAAGTAAAGATCTCTGTTGTTTTACCTACACTACTTAACTCTTGATTAACTAAAAAGTTTTTATAAGCGGCCATAAAATAATATAAAGCCTGTGCTGTTGGTGCTAAAAACTCATTTTGATCATTATATAATATCTTAACATTTGGTAAATCTTCAGCTGGTGTTTCATTAGTAACAGCTACTGCCTTGTTATAAAAATCTTCATCAAAAACAATAATTATATAATGTTCATCATCTTTCATTTTAGCCTCTAACTCAGCTCTTGTATATTCATAGTCAGAATAAACAAATGTAAGTGAAGTATCTAATAACTCATTTTGTGATGCATATGTTTGAAATTCAGTAAAACCTGTTGGTGCTTCATAAACATAAACTATTTTCTCTTTATCTTGTTCTTTATCAATTTGTCTATTGATAATTACAGAAATTGAAGTATACACTAAAAAGAAAATAAGTCCAGGTAGGAAAACAGTAGTAAATAAAGTTCCAGGAAATTTAAAAACTTTATCTAAGTCTTTTTTAGCTATTGCCCAAATCTTTTTCATTGTGCTCCCTCCTCTTGATATAACTTAATAAATACTTCTTCTAAATCTTTTGAAGGAACAGAGTCTAAAACTTTATCCAGTGTATCGCAAATAACCATTTTTCCATTAAAAATTAATCCAACACGATCACACAACTTTTCTACAAGGCTCATAATATGTGTGCTTATAATTATTGACTTCCCTTGTTTTTTTAATTCCAATAAATAATCAGTCACAATCTTCGCAGTATAAACATCTAATCCATTAGTTGGCTCATCAAATACAATTATATCTGGTTGATGAACTAAACTAATTGCAACTGAAACTTTTTGTTTCATACCTGTAGATAAATCACCTATTTTAGTATCACTAAATTCATTAACTTCAAAACGAGTAAATAAATCTTGCTTTCTTGCAGTTGCTATATCTTTAGGTACATCATGTAAGTTAGAATAATAATCAAATAAATAGTTTGGTGAAAACTTGTCTTCTAACTTCAATTCACTAGTTAAAAATGCTAGTTTCTTTTTAATTTTGAGTTCTTCGGAAATATCAATTCCCTTAATTGTGATTTTACCAGAATCTGGTTTAATTAAAGTTGAGATACAACGAAGAGCTGTAGTTTTACCTGCCCCATTAGGCCCAACTAAACCAAAGATTTCCCCTTCGTAAGTAGTAAAACTTACATCATTAACTGCAACTTTTTTCTTGTCTTTAGTTTTTAAAGTCTTCATTTGTTTTGGTGAAAGCTTAAACGTCTTTACCAAATTCTCAATAACAATTACTTCTTTCATTTTTGCAATTCTCCTTTCAAATGCCATGTATATGCTTTAGTAATCTTAACATTTGCAATCTTTCCAATCAAAGATTTATCTCCGTTAAAATTAACTAACTTATTGTGTTCTGTATATCCAGATAACACTGATTCATCTTTATCACTAAATCCATCTACCAATACTTTTACAATCTCTTTTTCAAATCTTTTGTTTCCTTTTAAAAATCCTTGGTTGATTTCCTCATTTAACTTAAGTAGTCTTTCTTTAGCCTCTTTTGGTAAAACATTGTTTTCATATTTAAAAGCTGGAGTCCCTTCTCTTTTAGAAAAGATAAAAGTATATGCCCCTTCAAACCCTGCCTCTTTAACTAAAGATAAGGTATCTAAAAAGTCACTTTCAGTTTCATTAGGAAAAGCTACAATAATATCAGTAGTTAAAGAAATTCCTGGTACCGATTCTCTTAACTTCGCAACTTTTTCTAAATAGATTTCTTTAGTATATTTGCGGTTCATCTTCTTTAAAATATCATTACTTCCTGACTGAACAGGTAAATGTAAATGCGGCATAATATTAGGATACTTACCCATAACCTCAATTGTTCTTAAATCTAAATCACGAGGATGAGATGTAGTAAACCTAATTCGGGGAATATTAGTCTTAGCTATTGCTTCAAGTAAATCTCCAAAACCAAAATCGCCATCATTATAAGCATTTACGTTTTGACCAAGTAAAGTGACTTCTTTATATCCTTCTTTAACTAAAGCTTTTATCTCCTTTAAGATATCTTCTTTCTTCCTTGATCTTTCTTTTCCTCTCGTGTAAGGAACAATACAATATGTGCAAAATTCATCACAGCCATACATAATATCAACCCAAGCTTTAATCTTATGATCTCTTACTTTAGGCATCCCCTCAACAACATTACCTTCAACTGAAAAAACTTCAATAACTTTCTCCTTATTAATCAAAATTCTTTCTAGATATTCAGGTAACAAATTAATATTATGAGTTCCAAACACTAAATCAATTTCTGGATGTTTTGTCTTTAAAGTATTAATTGTTGCTTCTTCTTGAGGCATACAACCACACATACCAATTATTAAATTATGATTTGTTTTCTTTAAACTTTTAATTCTTCCTATTTCCCCAAAAGAGCGATCTTCTGCTGTTTTTCTAACTGCACAAGTGTTTAATAAAATTAAATCTGCTTCTTTTTCCTCTACTGTTTCTGTAAAACCTAAATGATTTAAAATTCCTCTTATCTTTTCACTATCAGATAAATTTGCTTGACAACCAAAAGTCTTAAGTAAATAAGTTTTCCCTTCTCCCAAACCTAAAACTTTAGGATTAAATGCAAAATTAGAATATTCAATTTCATCTTTAGTTCTCTTACGAGCACAACTTAGAGATGGTTCAATATATTTATTATTTTCTTTTCTCATACGTAAAGTATATCACAAAGATTATATGTAAACAAGTCGTGTAATGTAAAGATTTTGTATATTATTTTACCTAATAATAAAAAGATAAGAAACTAAGCTCTTATCTTTTCTTTTTAATATTTCTTTAATCGCCTATTAAGAAAGGTAGGTTATTTAGGTTTTTTAGGCGATAAAGGATAAATTCCTGAAACAGGAACAGTAAACATAAATCCTACTGTTTTTTGTCTTGATCTTTCTACAATCTTTCTCACAGAATTTACTGCTTTTTCTAGTGTTTCTTCATCTGGTATAACTGTAAAAATAGTTTTAGAGTTTTGTTGAATATCTTTAGTTTCAACTTTAAATAAACCACCACCTAATAAACCACCAAGTCCATCTCTTTTTAGAATAGCTGCCGCCATTCCTTCTGATTCAATAATAGTAGCTCCTCTAACTTTTAACGATACAAACTCTTCTAAAATTTCATCTAAATACGCTAAATCGTTTAATACAATAAATAATACGTTCATAATTTATTCTCCTATTCTTGTGGAACCAAGTCTTCCACACTTGATAATTCTTGTAATTTATCAAGACCATTAATTTCTCCTGCTTTAGATATCGAAATCTTTGCAAAGATTGGTCCTGTCGTTTCATATACTAAAATGCTTAACATAATGATTGTGGAAATAATTGGATACATAGATGGTAATGTTGCCCCAACAATTACTAATAACCCAATGGAAATTCCCCCTTGAGGTAATAACCCTAAGCCCAACCACTTGCGAACATTTGGGTGACTATTAGCTATTTTTGCCCCGATTGCCGTACCTAACCATTTACCAAATCCACGAGCAAAAATGTATACCAATGCTACAATTGCTATCATCCATTCCACTTTTAAAATTCCTAAATCTAAACTAGCACCAGCCATTGTAAAGAAAATAATATAGAATGGTGTAGTAAAATCATTAACTGATTGGAATGTACGGTCTGGTCTTCTTGTAAGATTAGCTATCATCGCTCCAGTTACAATACTAGATAACAATGATGAAAGACTAATTCCGTATTGGCCTAATAATTTATCATGATTTAATAAATTAAATAATCCAACTGTTAACACAATTGATGCAACGGCTAATACTTGAATATTGTCTCTTTCGCGATCAAACTTCCTTGCTGCATAAGATAATACTATACCAATAATAGCACCTACAATCATTGAACCAAATACTTCAATAAATGGTTTACTAATCATTAACCATAATGGCATATCAACTCCTGGTGATGGTACTAAGATTTGGGCAATTGAACTAAAGAATCCAAATACAATAATACCAAAAATATCATCTAAAGCAGTAATTGGTAAAATTGCTCTTGTAACTGGGCCATAAGCACGATATTGCCTAATAACCATCAACGTTGCTGCTGGAGCTGTTGCTGCTGACATACTTGCAAGTACCATTGACATTGCAATATTTGGTTTTGCGAAAGGCTCATAACCAATAATTCCATGGGCCTCATTAAAACTCTGTGGTTTTGGTACAACTAACATTAATAAGAATACTAATAATACTGCTCCTAATACCTCAAATGCTGTGAGGATTGTAATCTCCTTACCTTGCTTTTTAATATTAGCAACATTAAATTCACTACCAATACTAAAAGCAATAAACGCTAAAGCCATTTCGCTAATAAATCTCAAAGTATCTTGATCATTAGCATTAATTAATCCTTTAAAACCAGGAACGATTAATCCTAGTGATGGTCCTAGTAATACACCAAATACTAAATAACCAGAAACATTAGGCAATTTTAAAGCTTTAGCTACCTGTCCTCCGATAAAGCCAACAATCAAAACGATTGCGACTTTCAATAAAATGTTAAATAACATTCCATCCATTTTAATCTACCTCCGTTTATATTAAAAAAACGCATAACTATAGTTATACGCTTAATCACTCCTATGAGGTTAGCTGACGGGTTCAGACAATTAAGTTGCCTTATGCTTTTCTTAAGCGATTCACCCCAGTAATTGGGTCCCCCACTCGAATGATTCGGAGTTCATTATTACTCTATCAAATTTTTATTGTTTTGTCAACAAGGTTTACGTTTAAATTTGCAAATTAGCATTTATTAATATTTAAATACAAGTATATTGTATATTAGAAAATCTTGTGTTAGAATATGTTTGTTAGAGGTGAGGTATGAAAAAATATTTGCTTTATTTTGCTCTTCATTATCCGAAATCAGAAATTGAAGACTATATCAAAATGATTCACCAAAGTGAATATCACCTAAATGAAACTATTACAAACGATAGTTATGCTTTTTTGGTTCAAGAATATGAAAAAGCAATACCAAATAGTAAATTTTTATACGAATATATAAGCGAGGATGTTGTAAGAGTAAATCTTGGAAATTATAAAGCTTCCGAGTTTTCTCTTCACTACTTATTTGATTCATTTAAAGAAACTATTAATAACAATCAAGGTTCAATTGCAAGTATGGACGAGAAATTAGCTCTTCTTTTAGATTTAATTAAATCCAAAGAAATAGCCTTAGATTATGATGATTCTTTAAAGAAGATAGAAAATTATAAAAAGTTAGGATACCCTGCTATTCACCATAGTGAAGCTTTTAAAAAAGCATATGATCCTCACTATCGTATTATTCAAAGTTCTAATTTAACACCAGGATTAAAAGATTTTCATTTGTTTTATTTTCTTGATAATTTAATCAAAGAAAAAAATAAACTAATCGTTGCAATTGATGGTAGATCTAGCTCTGGTAAAACTACTGTAGCTCTAACTTTAAAAGAAAAATACAACGCAACTATTATTCATATTGACCATTTCTTTTTACCTAACTTTTTAAAAACTAAAGAAAGATTAGCAGAAATAGGTGGCAATATTAATTATGAAGAAATAGAAAAAGTTTTAAGAGAAATTAAGCACAATACTACTTATACTTATCAAGCTTTTGATTGCAAAGTCCAAGAATACTATCCAGTAACAATCGAAACTTCTAATCTTATTGTTTTTGAAGGTGTTTATAGTTTACATGAAAAACTATTTCCTTATTATGACACTAGTGTCTTGCTAACATTATGTAAAAAAGAACAAATTAGTCGTTTAAAACAAAGAGAAACACCAGCTATTTACTTACAATTTTTAAATGAATGGATTCCTTTAGAAAATGAATATTTTACAGATAATTTATATAAAAAAATCGGGATTATTATTTAATCCCGTTTTTTCTTACTAAATTATAAAAATCATCATCCGTAATACCATAGGCCTTTACATCATAAGTTTTTCCATCATAGGCTTGATATCCTTTTTTCTTAATTCCTTCAAAAGTAAAATTAAGTTTTTCCAAGACCTTTTGTGATGATAGATTGTCTAAAAAAGTATGAGCCTCAATTCTTTTTAAATGTACTTCATCAAACCCCCAAACAACTACTGCCTTAGCTGCTTCTGTTATATAGCCTTGATTCCAATACTTTGGATTAAGACAAAATCCTAACTCGGCTTTATAATCTTTGGTATAACTATGAAGTTCAATTGTGCCAATCATTTTTCCTGTTTCTTTTAAAATAATAGCAAAATTACCTAACTGCCCAAACCTAATTTTATCACGAGACATCCTAATAACAATTTTTGTTTCTTTTTCATTCACATGTGGTCTCCAACCAGCTAAATGAGCAACATCTGGCAACTTGGCAAATTCATAAAAATCATGTATGTCTTCATCATCAATTAAACGAAGGATTAATCTTTCGGTTTCAATTATTGGTAACATAGATCCTCCTATTCAATAATCCTTATTGTTTCTATTTTAGAAACTTTTTTTAATTGTTCATCATATTCTACTAAAATCGCCGAAAATTGAGTTTTACCTTCGTTCTCTGGCTCAAATCTTAGAGTCTCTTTTCCTAAGAAACGAGTAATGATGATATCTTTTTGAACACCAAGTACACTCTCTAAAGCACCAGTCATACCTACATCAGTAATATAAGCTGTTTTCCCATTTAGAATTGTAGCGTCGTTTGTTTGAACATGTGTATGAGTTCCAAAAATAATATCAATTTTACTTGTAAAGTAATAACCAAAAGCAATAGCTTCACTTGTAGCTTCACTATGGAAATCACAAATATAGATATCACTTTTTACATTTTCTAAAATTTCATCTACAACTAAAAAAGGATTTTTAGTATTATTACCTGGCATAAAAATTTGGCCTAAAACTTGGATTACAGTAATTGTTAGGTCATTGTATTTTTTGGTAACATATCCAACACCATATTCTGTGTCAATATTTGCTGGTCTTACGATATTTTTTGTTTTGTTTATATAGTTAAAGATCTCTTTATTATTAAAAGCATGATTACCTAAAGTAACTACATTGACTCCTTGCTCTAGTAACCATTTATAATGTTTCTCATTCATTCCTTTTCCGTGAGTTATATTTTCTCCATTTACTATAAGAAAGTTAATTGTCTCTTTTGCTTTAATTTTAGCTAACCCTGAAGCAAAAGCCTTTCTTCCTAGTTTAGAATAAATATCCCCTACAATCAATATCTTCATTTAGTACCGCCTTCTAGAATATAAACATTATACCACATTTTTATAAAAAAAGGAAATGATTGCTCATTTCCTATTTTGCAACTTGATTTACCCTTGTTTCTCTAATTACTGTAATCTTAATTGTACCTGGGTAAGTTAGTTCTTTTTCAATTTCTTTCTTTAATTCAAGAGCTAGCTTTTCTGCTTGAGCATCATTGATTTCAGCTGGTTTAACCATTACTCTGATTTCTCTGCCTGCTTGTAATGCATAACTGCGCTCTACACCTTTGTGTTTTGAAACTAGGGCTTCTAGGGCTTCTAAACGTTTGATATATGCTTCGATAGATTCGTTTCTTGCTCCTGGACGAGCGGCAGAAATAGTATCAGCTGTTGCCACTAAAACAGCAATAATTGAATTAGCTGTTTCATCTCCATGATGGCTTAATACGGCATCAATAACTTCTGGTCTTTCACGATATCTTCTAACAATATCAGCACCTAACTCTACGTGACTACCTTCCATAGTAGTATCTACTGCTTTTCCAATATCATGGAATAAGCCTGCACGGCGAGCTACGATTTCGTTTTCTCCAATTTCAACTGCTAAATTGCCGGCGATCATTGCAACTTCAATTGAATGAGCTAGAGCATTTTGACCATAACTAGTACGGAATTTTAATCTTCCAAGTAATTTTACTAATTCTGGATGTACACGGCCAATACCTGTATCATAAACTGCTTTATCTCCAGCTTCTTTAATTTCAAGTTCCATTTCTTTCTCAAACTTTTGAACAATTTCTTCAATTCTTGTTGGTTGAATTCTACCATCAGAAATTAAAGCTTCTAAAGTTCTTCTAGCAACTTCTCTTCTAACAGGATCAAAACAAGAAACAACTACAGCTTCTGGTGTATCGTCGATAATCAAATCAACTCCAGTAGCAGCTTCTAAAGCACGGATGTTTCTTCCTTCTCTTCCTATTATCCTTCCCTTCATTTCATCATTAGGTAAGTTAACTACTGAAACTGTTTGTTCAGCTACAATCTCGCCTGCATAAGTTTGAATAACTTGTGTTAAAAGTTCTTTTGTCTTCTTATGAACTTCGGCGTTAGCTTTGTCAACTCCCTCTTTCACAATCTGAGATATTTCTAAATCCATTTCTTCTTCAATTTGTTTTAGAACTATCTTCTTTGCTTCTTCTTTGTCTAGTTTAGAAATTTCCAATAATTTTTCTGTTTGTTCTTGAACTAGTGTCTCCACTTTGCTAGTTTTTTCGTCTAATTCTACTTTTTGCTTTTCTAAAGCTTCTTCTTTGCGAGAAATAGTACTTTCTCTTTTATCAAGATTGATGCTACGATTATCTAATCTTTCTTCCCTTTGTGTTACTTTTGTTTCTAAAGAATTTAAGTAATTTGTACGTTCTCTATTTTCTTTTTCAAATTCTTGTTTTAATAGATGAACTTCTTGTTTAGCACCAAGTATCAATTCCTTTTTATATTCGTCAGCTTCTTTCTGAGCAACTTCTAAAAATGCTTTAGCAGATTGTCCCGCTTTTTTTAGTTTGGAGCGAACTACGTAAAAGCCAAGAGCAAATCCACCAGCTAATAGCAATATGGAGCCTAGAACAATTAATACTACTGTTACAGCAGGTGATACCGCCATAACAATTAATTCGTTCATATCTACCTCCATCATTTAATATATCTGATCTTTATAAATTAGTTTATATAAATATCTATAGTTATTATACACCAAATAAGTGGTTTAGTCAATTAAAAGATTTAAGCCTTTTTTACCTATCATAAAAAAATAGTCTTGATAAACAAGACTATTATTTATATGCTTCTCTAACTTTATCTTCTATTTCTTTCGTAAGGTTAGGATTTTCTTCTAAGAACTTCTTCACGTTCTCTTTTCCTTGGCCTAATTTCTCATCATTGTATGCATACCAAGATCCTGATTTCTTCACAATATCTTTATCAACTGCCATATCGATAATTTCAGCTGTACGAGAAACACCTTTACCATAAATTAAATCAACATCGCAAACTCTAAATGGAGGAGCTACTTTATTCTTTACAACTCTAATTCTAGTTAAGTTACCTATTGGATCTCCTTCGCTCTTTAATTGTTCAATACGTCTAACATCTAAACGAATTGTAGAGTAGAACTTTAAGGCTCTACCTCCAGTTGTAGTTTCTGGGTTACCAAAGAAAACTCCTACTTTTTCTCTAATTTGGTTAATAAAAATAGCAATTGTTTTTGTTTTAGAAATAACACCACTTAGTTTTCTCATCGCTTGACTCATAAGTCTTGCTTGTAAGGCTACATGTGCATCTCCCATATCACCATCAATTTCTGCTTTTGGTACTAAAGCTGCAACTGAATCTATTACGATAATATCAATCGCCCCACTTCTAATTAAGTACTCAGCAATCTCTAAAGCTTGTTCTCCAGTATCTGGTTGAGAAAGAATTAAATTCTCAATATCTACTCCTAAAGCAGCTGCATATTTAGGGTCTAATGCATGCTCAGCATCAATAAATGCTGCATAGCCTCCAGCTTTTTGAGCTTCTGCTATCGCATGTAAAGCAAAAGTCGTTTTTCCTGAACCTTCTGGTCCATATATCTCTACAATTCTACCTCTTGGATAACCCATAACACCAAGTGCGATATCTAATTTTAAAGATCCTGATGAAATAACTTCGATATCACCAATTGAGTGATCACCAAGTTTCATGATTGAACCTTTACCATATTCTTTTTCTATTTGCTTGAAGGCTTCCTTCAAAGCTTGTTCTTTTTCTTTAGCCATTTTCTTCCTCCTATTTTGATTTTAATATTACATCTTTATTTTTAATAAAGTAATCTATTCCCGATACTAGTGTAGTTAGCCCTGCAAAGCTAATTAATATTAATGCAGTTATGTCTTTCGCATTTCCTCCAATAAATGTAAATGGATAGCATTCTAGTAATAAAAATATTACCATAACCATTTGCGATACTGTTTTGATTTTGCCTAGTTTACTTGCTGCTATAACAACATTATTTTGAACAGCAATTAGCCTAATTCCCGTAACCATAAACTCTCTAGCTACAATAAGGATCAAAACAAATCCTAAAGGAAAACCAAATGCTGTCATTTTACCTTGTTCTAAAAGGATAAGCAATGTAGAGATTACTAAGACTTTGTCAGCCATTGGATCCATAAATTTCCCAAAATCGGTAATAAGATTATTTTTTCTTGCAATGTGTCCATCTAGGTAATCCGTAAACGAAGCAATTAAAAAAACAATTAAAATAATAAAGTTTCCTACTGTAACTTCTTTAAAAATATAACTATCATAAAGAGGACTAATTAAAGCTATAATAACAATAACTGGAATTAATGCAACTCTAAACAGTGTTAATTTATTTGGTAGATTCATATATTCACCTTCTATATATTATATTATACTATAAACAACTAAATTTATAAAGAATTATGTTTTTTTAAAATGCTTTTTCCAGCTGTTATACCAGAGATAATCGCAAAGCCAATATTGAATCCTCCACACCTTGCATCAATATCTAACACTTCCCCAATTACATACAAATTAGGTTTAATTTTGGAAGAAAAATCATAACCAATTTCGCTTAAGTCTAAACCACCTTTAGTAATTTGTGCTTCATTATAACTATTTAAACCTAAAGTGGTAAATCTAAAATCTTTTAAAGTAGATATAATATTACCTCTTTTTTTAACTTCTAAAGCTAACATTTTAGGTAAAAGTGAATTTAAAAGTTGATCTTCATCTTTAAACTTTGCTTTTAGTGTTTTTAACTCTTCTTTTGAATATTCTGGAACTAAATCAAAACTTACCTCACACCCTTCTTCGTAATAACGAGAAAGATCTAAAGTAACAATCCCTGATAAGGCATCTTCTCTAAATTGCACTTCACCTTCATCACTAAATAAAACTTTATTGCCTTTTAAAATACTTGCCTTTACTTTAAAGCGAAGTCCTTTCAAAGGTCTTAAATCTTCTTTTACCTTTAGGGTTGTTAGGGCTGGATTTAAATCAGTTACTTTATGTCCTAAGTTAGTAAAATAGTTATAACCATTATATTTACTTTGAGCATAACTTCCAGTTGCGATGATTGTAATTCCTTTTAAATCTAAATCACCACGAAAAGAAGTTACAACTTTGATATCTAATTCTTTAAGTTTTTGTAAGTAAGCAGTTAAAACTGATGTTGCTTTTTCACTATATGGATACAATCTTCCATAATCATCTTTTCTTAAGACTAAACCTAAATCATCCAAAACAAAACTATTTAGATCTTTGCTATTTGTTATCTTTAAAACCTCTTCCATAAATGAAGAATTATTATAGTTACTAGCATTGTCCAAATCGGTATTACTTAAATTACACTTGCCATTTCCTGTTCTAAGAATCTTTTGACCAACACGATCATTAGCTTCATATAAAGTAATATCTAATTTTGGATTTCTTTTCTTTAAATAAATGGCTGCTGTCATACCGGAAATACCAGCACCATAGATATTTATTTTATTCATTTTCCACCTCGGATTTTATTTCCTTGCTTTTTTATAAATTATTTGGTATAATATTATAGATAAATATTGGAGGTTACTATGGCAAATATTAAACAACAAGCTAAACGTAATATTACAAATGAGAAAAGAAGACTAAGAAATGTTTCTTTAAAATCATCAGTACGTACAGCTATTAAAAAAGTAGAATTAGCTATTTCTAATGATAACTACGCAGAAGCTTTAGAACTTTACAAAGTAGCAGCTAAGAGACTTGACACAGCTCAAGGTAAAGGTGTATACCATAAAAACTCAGTTGCTAGAAAGAAATCTCATCTTTGTAAGGCTATCAATAAAATAGCACCAAAATAAGTCGTGAATAACGGCTTTTTTTTATAGACTAAATAATAAAAACTCTAATCCTGTATCTGACTCTATTTGGCCTGATTTTATTTTGAAATCTAACTCAGCAAACTTTTGAATAAGTTCTGCTGCTCTTTCCTTATCTAAAGAACGAGCATCACGCATTAGATAGTAAGCTCTACCAGGAGAAACTTCTAAACTTTCTGCGATTTGATTTTGCTTGTAGTTTTTCTCCATTAATAGCTTTACTAAATAACAATCTTTTAGATTATTGCTTGATGTAATTAATAACTGAATTGGCTCAAATTTGTTTGTGGCAACAAGATCACGATAAACCTCAATCGCCTTCATTTTATTTTTTTTCATAATGGCATTAGTAAAACTAAAAATATCTTGTTCTAATTCTTTTGTAGTTAAGTTAATTACATCTTCTTCTGTAACTTCATTTTTACCCATACAATATAAAAGTAACTTATCTATTTCATTACTTGCATTTATTAAATTTGTTCCTGTTCTACTTAAAAAAGTTTGTGCAGCTCTTTGGCTAATTTTTAAATTATTTTGAGAAAACTGTCTAATTACCCAACCTACAAACTCAACATCAGATAATGATTCGCTTTCTTCTTTAATTGCAACTTTAAGTAAAGCTTTCACTACTTCCTTACGATTGTCTAGTTTTAAATCGCTAGCATCAATAATAAAGATAGTATATGGACTAGGGTTATTTAAATACCTAACAAATGCTTTAGTATCGTGTTCAATCTCTACCTTAGCAGCTGATGTTAAAAACTTTGGATGTCTTAAAACAACAATTTTTTCTTCACACAAAAAAGGTGCCGTTTGCGCATCTTCAACTGCGAAACTAACATTTTTTTCTTCCATATCATAATAGTTGATATTGTATTCGTCAGCTACAGATTCTTTAATAAGCCTTTCAATTTTGACTTTGTTTAGATATTCTTCATTTCCCAAAAATAAATATACTTTAGCCATATTTTACCTCTTGTTTATATTTTACCATATTTTAAAGAATACTGCTATTGATTTAGATAAGTAAATTTTTTATTTTGATAAACAATTGTGTAATGAAGATCAGTTCGATATGTTTTTATTTGATAATTATTTAATCGATTAATTAACTCCTGATCGGGGAAGCCAAAAGATTTAACTCTTCCGGTTTGAATAATAGCATATTTTGGTTTTAAAATACTTAGAAGATTAGGCGATGTTGCTGTTTGAGAACCATGATGTCCCACTTTTAAAACATCTATTTTTTCTTTAAAACCATTTAATCTTTCTTCACCAGTCATAACTAAATCACCTAGAAATAAAAAATTTAATTCGCTTTTTAGAAAAGTAATAATACTATTATTATTCTCATCTAAATATTGTTTTTCTGGGGGATATAAGATTAATTCATCTTTTCCTAATTTTATGGTATAAGGAGAGCTGATTTTGATTTGTCTTTGAAAAGATAACTTAGATATTGATGAGGTTATAACCTTTTTCACTTTAACCTCATCACAAATATCCTTTGCTTCCCCATAATGGTCAAAATGATCATGAGTAATAATTAAATAATCTAAATGATAAATTCCCGATTTTCTTAAAAAACTACTTACTTTCTTTCCTTGCCCTGCTCCAGTATCAATCAAAACTTTACTTGCGCCTTTTTGAATCAAAATCGATTCACCATTGTAAAGATCTAAAAATGTCACTTTTAAATTAGTTGTGTATGAACGAAACAAAATGAAAAAAGAAAACAGAACAAGAAAGAAAGATAAAACAATTTTTCTTGATTTTAATTTATATAAACTAAAAAATACAATAAAAAAACTATAATAAATTAATGAGTAATATATTTGAAAATAGGGGAGAGGTACACTTATTTTTATTTGACTAGCAAAAAAGTTGTTTAAAAATATAAACCCTTGAACTAACAAATTATAAAATTTACTTAAAAAAGGTAAAACTAAAATAATAAAAGAAAGTGGAAGTAAAATTTCTAAAACCAAGAAAATAAAAACAACATTTACTAAAGGTGATAGTAAATTTACTTCTGAATTAATATTCGCAATTATTGGTAAAGTTACAATAACAGCTGCAGTTGAAATAATAACTGTTTGGATTAAAACACTTTTATCTTTAATCAAAGAAGTAAGTAAAACAATAATAGTCGTTACAATAAAGCTTAACTGAAAACTTAAATTAAAAAAATAAAAAGGATTAATTATCACCATTAAAATAAAAGCTATTGCTAGTAAATCTAAAGTTTTGAAATGCAACTGATACTTTTTATTTAAGATATGAAGTAAATACATAATTACTGCTCTCAATACTGAAGGCAAGAAATTTGTTAGAAAAAGGTAAATTATTAAAAGCGAAGAAACTATTTTATCTTGATGTTTTGACCTAGCAAAAACTTTAATTAGAAAATAAGTAATAATATTTACATGAGCACCAGAAATAGCAAACAAATGAGAAGTCCCATTTATTCTTAAATCTGAGGCAAAATCTAAAGTAAAACTTTTACTATCACCAATAACTAAACCTTTAATAATCATATTTCCTGGTTCAGAAAAAAACTTATCAACATAAATAGCTATCAATTCTCTTAAGTATAAATAAGAGAATCTTTTTTTTACTTTAATTATCGAAGTTGCACTAACTACTTTAGATATTCCTTGATGTTTTAAATATTCTTTATAATCAAAATCATAAGGAATTCTTACACCATCAATTATTACTTCTTCTCCTTGAAACTTAACGTAATCTAATACACTATACTCAGTCTTTAAATCAGTATAAACCATAATCTTAAACCAAGACTTTTTAACTGTAAGAGTTTGACTTGTATCCCCTTTCTTAATATTGATAATTTGGCCTTCTAAATAATGGTGATCTCTTAATGTAATTTTTAGTTTAAGAAAATAAATCAAGATAATAATTAATGCTAGTCCTACAATAACATAAAATAATTCTTTTGATTTTTGGTAAATATATATTAAATAAACAATAGTTACTAAAATAACCAAATAGTGTTTTAATGAAAGTAAAATTAAAACTATTCCAAAAGCTAATAAAAAATAATTATTTAAGAGCTTTTTATACAGTAATTTGTTCTTTAATTCTTTCAAAAAGAGCATTAGAAATACCTGAAACATTCATAATGTCTTCAATCTTTTTAAATCTACCGTTTTGTTCACGATATGTTACAATTGCTTTTGCTTTAGTCTCACCAATACCAGATAGTTCCATTAATTGTTCTATTGTAGCATAGTTAATATTAATAATCTTTGATTCTATTGTTGTTCCACTTTCACCTTTTTTAGAAACAATTATAACTTCACCATCAGATAAAACTCTAGCCAAATTAAGATCTGTACCATTAGCATCTTTCGTAAAGCCGCCAGATAGTTCAATTAGATCATTAATTCTTGAACCTTGTTCTAAGATATATAAACCAGGATTATAAACTTCACCTTTAATCTCAACTACAATATTTTCTATAATAATTTCTCTTTGATCATCAATTGGATTTTCTACTTTAGGCTTATTTATAAGACTAATTACAATACCTGTTATTACTAAAAATGCTACTACACTAACAATAATAATGATTTTCTTTTTATTCATTGCTTACTCCTTTTACTTATATATTATAAAAATGTAAGCCCTTTTACTTTTATTTTTTTCCAAATTATGCTATACTATAAAAGAAGAGATATCTAATCAAATTTTATGATACGATATTTAATACTATTTTTGAATAAGAGGAGGTACTATGGAAAAAGTATTAAAACTATTATTTTTACTGTTTATAGCTTTATTCCTTGTTAGTTGCAAGGATGAAGAAGAACCACAAGAAGAAAGTGTAACAACTCTTACACTAACAACAAAAAATCTTACCTTAGAGGAAGAAGAAACAAAACAGATTGAAGCTGTTGCAAAAACAGATAAAGGTGAAGCTGTTGCAATAACTTATGAAGTAGCTGATCCAACAGTTGCTAGTGTTGATAGCACAGGTAAAGTTACTGGAATTAAGAAAGGAAGCACTACAATTACTTTAAAAGCTAACGATAAAACCGATACATGCAATGTTACTGTAACTGAAAAAGAAGTGGTTAACCCACCAATTGAACCAAAAGTAACTTTCTCAGTTTCAGAAGTTACAATTGATTTAGATGCCAACCCTGAATATACATTAAAACCTAAATTAGTTGGTGAAGCTGAACTATTATATGCAATCGATAAACCAGAAATTATCAGTATCGAAGGCAATAAAATCACTGCCCTAAAAACTGGTACAGCAATTGTTACTGCTACATATGGAAAATCAACTGCTACAGTTACTGTAAATGTTGTGAAACAATTCATTGTAAGTTTAGGTGAAGACGAAATTTCTGAAGGTGCTGAAGTTTTAGCTTATGTAAATGAAGAACTTGCATTAACTATTGTAGACCAAACAGATATTGGCCTTGGTGTTGAATGTTCAAGTAGCGACAAAACAATAGCTACAATTACAAACAAAGGTGTTATTATGCCACTTTCAGAAGGCACTGCTACAATCACAGTTCAATCAGGTACAACTCCTGAATTAGTTAGAACTTTCCAACTTGTTGTTGGTTATAAACCATTACAAAGTTTCACTATTAGCTATCCAGATGATATGAGAACAAGTGGTGGACCTTATGATGCTATAGTAGAATTAAATCCTGTAAGTGCTAAAAACGATCTTAAATATGAATTAGTTGAACCTAGTAGTGCTGTTTCATTAAGACCTTTAAACGGACAATTAACAGTTAATACAAACAAAGGCTTTGCTAAGATTCGTGCTTACTCACAATCTAATCCAAATATTGAAGCACACGTGATTGTAGAAATTAAATTAAGTCTAACTGACTTAATTAACTATTTAAATCAACCTTTAACTGTTGCTCAAAACGTAACATTAGTAGGTTGGCAAACAGTTGACAATCCACCACATCCGGTTGAACCAATGTATGGTAGTATCAATAAATATCTATTTGATGAACATAGAGTTATTTATAACTGGATGCAACCTGGAACTATGGGCTATGTAGAATACGAAACAGGATCTCCAAATCCAGTAATGTTTGTTACTGTTCATGATGGTGGTGGAAACTCACCTGGAGAAACTGCTCAAATGCTTTCTAACTACTGTAATTCAAATGCTGAACCATCATATCACTATTCAGTTGATGATTCAGAAGCTTGGCAAAATATTGAACATGGTAGAGCTGCATGGCATGCAGGCTGTGGTCAAGGATTAAGCGGATTTTCATATTTAGATACAGGAGTTCCATATGATATTACTCGTCCTCGTCCAACTGTAGATGTTAGTACAGATAACTACCTACTAATTGATGGTAAAAAGAGTCTTATCCAAGTACCATCTGCTGGTGGTAGACAAGCTACTAAAAATGATTTCCCTTCTATTGGATTAATGTTCTTCCAACGTAATGGAAACTACTATACTACTACTTTATATTACAACTCTACTTATAGAACTATTTCTAATAGGGGTGGTAATGACTTAACTGTAGGTATTGAATCTTCTATCAACCAAGGTGGAGATTTATATCAAACATGGCAAAGACTTGCAAAACTAGTTGCTAATATCCTTCATGAACATAACTTAGGATTAGATGCAGTTAGTCAACATAATAATTGGTCTGGAAAAGATTGTCCAGGAACAATGAGAAGAGCTGGTTATTGGGATCACTTTATGGGCTTAGTTGAAGCTGAATTACTTGTATTACAAGAACTAAGTGAATATGAAATTACACTTGAATTAGTTAACGATGCAGACAAAGAATACGTAAGTGCACGTGGACGTGTTCTAAAACTTCCTAATGCTAGAAGAACTATCCAATATAACTTCAAGTTAAGAAAAGAAGGAGTATCATATTCATTCCCATTAACTTCAACAATCGTTGCTGCTACAGAAATTAGACCAGCTATTTAATGAAAAAATAATAAAATAAAAAGAGTGAAAACGAAAATTTCACTCTTTTTTTATTTTAAAATCATTTATTCTTTATGCTTACATAAAATCAAATGGTGTAACCTCTCTCTTATCTTCTAATCTTTCTTTTAATTTAGTTTGCCTTTGATCGTCCATTTTTGTAATTCCCATTGCTAGATAATTAACAGAACCAAGCATAACCAGATATTTTTTAGCTCTTGTAATTCCTGTATAAATTAACTTCTTTCTTAACATAATATAATATTGCGAAGTTATTGGCATTACTACTAAATCAAACTCACTTCCTTGAGCTTTATGAATCGTAATTGCATATGCTAGTGTTAGGTCATCTAATTCTTCTAATTTGTATTTTACAATCCCAGAATCAAACTCAACTTCTAAACCAGTAATTTCGCCATCACTTTTTTCAAAACGATAAACTTTACCAATATCACCATTCATTATATCTTTTTCACTACGATTTACTAATTGTAAGACTTTATCCCCAATTCTAAAAGAATGATTATGACTTTTTATTTCTTCATCTTTTAACGGATTAAACTTTTCTTGCAAAGCATTATTAATATTATTAATGCCATTTTCTCCGCGATACATAGGCACTAATACTTGAATGTCTTTAACTAAATCCATTCCTTTATTTAGAGCTCTTTCTACAACCTCTATAATTCCATTAATTATTTGGTCTTTTTCTAAAGAAATAAAACTCCAATCAGAACTATTTTCCCTAAAATATTCGGGAAGGTATCCTTCATTAATACTATGAGCTAAGTTGACAATTGCTGATCCCTCTTCTTGACGATAAATATCATGCAATTTCGTAACTTTAAAATAATCTGATTTTATTAAATCATTCAAAACATCTCCAGGTCCAATAGAAGGTAGTTGGTCTGCATCACCAACAATCACTAATCTTGTGTTTGAAGCTAAAGCAGAAACCAATCTATTAGCAAGTTCAATATCTACCATTGAAAACTCATCTACAATCACAAGCTCTGAATCAATTAAAGCATCTTCTCCATACCTAAAGATATCTCCACCTTCATAACCTAAAAATTTATGAATAGTCATAGCATCTTTACCAGTAATTTCTTGCATTCTTTTTGCTGCTCTACCAGTAGGTGCTAGTTGAGCAATACTTAAATCACTTGCTTTGAACTGTTTTTGAAAACAGTAAATAATACCTTTGATAATAGTGCTTTTACCAGTTCCCGGACCACCAGTAATAATTGATACTTTGTTTAGTAAAGCATTACTAATTGCCTCTTTTTGTTCTTTACCATAAGTTAGCCCAAATTTCTTTTCTGCTTGTTTGATTAAATCTTCAGTATCAATATCACTAACTTCCTTAGCATTTAATTCTTTGATTTTCAAAGCAAAACTCTTTTCTGAATCATAGACTTTCTTTAAAAAGATATCTTTATCTTCAATAATTATCTTTTTTTCATTATTTAATTCATCTAGAAAAGACTCAAATTCTTTAAGAGATGTCTCCCAAGTTTTTAATTCATTGTTTACTCTTTCATATAAATCTTCTTTATTAAAATAAGTATTGCCAAAGCTATAAGTTAGTTCTTTTAATAAGTACATAACTAATGCTTTTAGTCTTAAAGGAGAATTTTCCTCAAAGCCCAAACTTAAAGCAATTTGATCTGCTCTTTTAAAGCCATAACCTTCTACTTCATCAATTAATATATATGGATTAGCTTTTACTATCTCATAAGCATCATTGCCATAAGCATTGATTAATTTTAAAGCTGCAGTCATTGTTAGTCCTAAGTTAAGAAAAGCAACCGTTGTTTTACGTGAATAAGCATTTTCTTGCAAGACCTTAACTATTGCTTCTTTGTTATTTGAAGTTAAGCCTTTTACTTTATCTAAACTTTTAGGGTCACTAATAATAACATTTAAACAATCAGAACCTAAAGTATTAAATATTCTTGTAGCTTTTTGTTTGCCAATTCCCGAAAACAAATCACTTGATAAATAGTTAACAATACCTTCTAAAGTATTAGCCATTATTCTTTCAAAATGATTAGCTTGAAACTGATAACCATAGTCTGTATCTTTGAATTTTCCAGTAAACTCATATAACTCATCTTTGAAAGGTTTACGATCAAAGTTAGATGTAATGGTGATGGTAAGTGTATATTGTTCTTCAATAATTTCTTTCATTGCTGGATCATTATGATCTAGCATTATTTGAACTATTCCAAAATTGTTTTTGAAATAAATGACTCTTGAAATTGCGCCTCTAACCATATTCATCAATATAATCTCCTTTGATCATCTTGATAAACTTCATCAATAACAGCCCCACCTAACATTTCGTCATTGTTATAGAAAACAACAGCTTGACCAGGAGTTACAGCTCTAAATGGTTCATATTTTACTTCTATAGTATCTTTATCAATTCTTCTAACTTTAGCTTTAACTGCTTTACTTCGATATCTAAATTGAGCTAATACTTCTATTTCTTTAAAATCTTCTTTTAACCAGTTAAAGCTAGAAGCAAAACAACGATTTGAATATAAGTATTCTTGATCTTCTTGATAACCTACAAGTAATACATTTCTTTTAATATCTTTACCTAAAACAAACCAAGGTCCCTTATCTCCCCCTAAACCTAAACCTTTTCTTTGACCGATTGTGTAATACATTAAACCTTCATGTTTACCTACAACTTCTCCTCTTAAAGTTTCCATATTACCAACTTGTGCTGGAAGATAATTTTTTAAGAACTTATCAAAGTCTCTCTCACCAATAAAACAAATTCCTGTAGAGTCTTTTTTATCAGCAATATTTAGTTTATATTTTCTAGCAATTTCCCTTACTTCTTTTTTAGTTAAATCTCCTAAAGGAAATAAGGCTTTTTCTAATTGTTTTTTAGTTAACATACAAAGAAAGTAACTTTGATCTTTATTACGATCTTTTCCACGATATAGTTTTAAAGGTTTATGAGTAATCTTAGCATAGTGTCCCATAGCGATATAATCAGCATCCATTTCCATTGCCTTTTCAACAAAACATTTAAACTTAATTTCGCTATTACATAAAATATCAGGATTAGGAGTACGATACTGTTTATACTCATCAATAAAATGCATAAAGACTTTATTCCAATACTCTTCCACAAAATCAACTCTATGCAGTTTAATCCCAATAATTCTAGCTGCTTCTACTGCATCATTATAGTCTTGTTCTTGAGGACAAATATCATCTGGATTATTAGGGTTACCTAAAATATCGTAATTAAGTGCTGAATCCCAATTACGCATAAACATACCCTCTACATCATATCCTTGTTCTTTTAAAATAATTGCACTTACTGCTGAGTCTACCCCACCACTAAATCCTAAAATTACTTTCTTTTTCATAATAACCTCTATTCTAATTCTGCTTTAATCTCAAAAATAATATCTCTTAATACCATTGCTTGTTCAAAGTCAAGATCTTTCGCAGCTTGTCTCATTTTATCTTCTAAAGACTTAATAACTTTTCTTCTTTCAACTGTACTTAAATTAGCTAATTTATTTAAATCATAAGTTTTTAAATCTTCTTGTAATTCTCTTGTAATTACAAACTCATCTTGAATATCTTTATAGATAGTTTGAGGAATAATATTATGTTCCTGATTATATCTATCTTGGATATCTCTTCTTCTATATGTTTCATTAATAGCATTTTCCATTGATCTAGTTATATTATCTGCATATAAAATAACCATACCATTTACATTTCTTGCAGCTCTACCAATCGTTTGAATTAGCGATGTTTCACTTCTTAAGAATCCTTCTTTATCCGCATCTAAAATAGCAATTAAAGATACTTCAGGTATATCTAAACCTTCTCTTAAAAGGTTAATGCCTACTAGGCAATCATAGACACCTAATCTTAATTTTCTTATTATTTCTAGTCTTTCTAAAGCTTTAATTTCTGAGTGTAAATAAGCAACTTTAATATCTAACTCTTTTAAGTAATTAGTTAAGTCTTCTGCCATTTTAATTGTAAGAGTTAAGACTAAAGTTCTTTCTTTTTGTTTGATTCTATTTTTAATTTCTTTAATTAAATCTTCAATTTGACCTTCACTTGGCTTTACAACAACAATTGGATCTAAAAGTCCAGTTGGTCTAATAATTTGTTCGACAATATCTCCGCTTCTTTCTTTCTCATATTCAGCTGGAGTTGCACTTACATAAATAACTTGATCTAACTTTTGGTTAAACTCATCAAATGTAAGTGGTCTATTATCTAAAGCCGATGGTAATCTAAACCCATTCTCTACAAGACTTAACTTCCTTGATCTATCGCCATTATACATTGCTCTAACTTGAGGAATAGTTACATGAGATTCATCTACTATTAAAAGAAAGTCTTTCTTAAAGAAGTCGACTAAAGTATAAGGAGTTTCTCCTTTTTCTCTTAAACTTAAATGACGAGAATAGTTTTCAATTCCCGAACAAGAACCAATTTCTTCTAGCATCTCTAAATCATATTTAGTTCTTTGTTCGATTCTTTGCGCTTCTAAGAGTTTTCCTTGTTTTTGAAAATTAGCTATTTGTTCCTCTAATTCTAACTTTATTCTTCTAATACCTTCCTCTTTTTTTGATGAACTTGTAGAAAAGAGTGTCGCAGGAAAAATATTAATAACTTTTGTTTCTTTAATTTTATTTCCTGTTAAACTATCTAAAATTAAAATCCTTTCAATTTCGTCATCAAAATATTCTATTCTAACTGCTTCGTCCTTTTCATGAGGAGGAATAATATCAATTGATTCTCCTCTTACTCTAAATGTCCCTCTTTTAAACTCATAATCATTTCTTAAGTATTCCATCTTAACTAGCTTGTTCATTAAATCTGAACGAGAATAGATATCTTTTTGCCTTAAAGTAAGCATATTTTCTAAATAGTCTTCTGGATTACCAATACCATAAATACAAGAAACAGATGCAACTACAATTACATCGTCTTCTGTTAATAATGAACTAACAGCTGAGTGACGCATTTGGTCGATATCATCATTAATTGATGAATCCTTTTCAATATATAAATCTTTAGCTGCTACATAAGCTTCTGGTTGATAGTAATCATAATAAGAAATAAAGTATTCAACTCTATTTTCGGGAAAGAATGTTTTAAGCTCACTATATAACTGTCCTGCTAATGTTTTGTTATGAGCTAAAACTAAAGTTTTCTTACCAATATTTCTAATTACATTAGCTACCGTATAAGTTTTACCAGTACCTGTGGCTCCTAAAAGAGTTTGTTCTTTCATCCCGGCTTTTAAGTTATTAGTTAATTCTTTAATTGCCTTAATTTGATCTCCTTTAGGTTCATAATTACTTTTCAAAATAAACTTAGCCATTATTTCACCTCTAATATAGGTAATGCTTGATGTTGTCTTGCAATATAGATATCTCCTTTAAAATCTAAAGGTTTAATTATATCTCTTTCAATTTCATCATCACTATTACATTCTTCAGAAACATGAGCTAAAACAATTATTTTAGTCCTTTCTGTAAGAAATTGTTTAAGTAAATAATGTGTAGCTGTATTGCTCATATGCCCTTGAGCACTTAAAATTCTATCAATTAACATTTGGTGACGATCACTATTGATTAAGGTATCAATATCATGATTTGCTTCTATTATTAAAGCATCTGTTGCTTCTAATAATGAAGTATATTTTTCAGGAAAAATACCTGTATCAGTTGCAATCATTAACGTCTTTTCTTCGTGAATGAAATAATAACCAAAACAAGGAAAATCATGTACTAGTTGTAAAGAAACAACAGAAAAGTCTAAAATATTATATAAAGCATCTGCCTCAATTACTTTAATATTTCCTAAAGAATTATAGTATTTATATTTATGATCTAAATATTTATGAGTATCGTAACTTGCATAAACTGTTGCTTTAGTTTGCTTTAAAAATTGCGTTAAACCATAAATATGATCAATATGGCTATGTGTTAAAAAAATAGCATCAACTTCACTTAAGTCAATCCCTAGTTTTTCTGCTCTTGTTTTAGCATTACTATAGGCGATTCCAACATCAACTAAAATCTTATGATTTTTTGTTTCAATATAAATGCAGTTTCCTTTTGATCCACTAGCTAGTACTACAAACTTCATCTTCATTTTCTCCTTATTTTAATTATATAATGTTTACCGTGTTTTTTCAAGAAAAAAGGCATTAGATATCTAATGCCTTTTCTGTATTTATTAATCAGCAAGATGTGCTTTATAAATTAAAGCTTCTTGTCCTTCTTTTAATACTATTCCTAAGAATTTTTGATAATCTGCGTTTGTGAAGTCTGCTTCTTTAAAATCAAATGTTAATCCTTTTTGTTTTGAAGTTAGAATATGTTGATTATTTTTAACTGCATCTTCTTTAATACCTTTTACCCAGAATTCAACAATCTTTTTCTTTGCGGCAGCTTTAGTTGTATCTGTATCTAATGCTTCACCCGCTAAATATTTTTTAACCATGTCGAATGTAGGTAAGATATGTTCAACATCTCCTTCAGTATAAGTTTCAAGTGGTGTAGTTTTTGAATTTACATATACGTGATATCCAAATTCTGTAATTAAATGTTCACCAACAACTGTATTTACACCAAAAATCTTATCTTCAGCACTATCATCATCTTCATCCCAAATTTTCTTAATGCCTTCGTTGAATGCTTCAACCATTCCACCAGATTGTCCTGGAAGTTTGAACTCAAATGAACCTAAACTTTCATATTTAACTTTTAAGCCTGCAGTCTTGAATTTAGAAATATCAATCATATCATCTAAATCGTATTCTAATTCATTAATTGTAAATTCAGGCTGAGAAGCTGCATCTTGAGGTAAGTGTGCTTGGAATAATGGTGCTTCATTAAACGCAGTTACAATCTTATCAAATTGAGCTTTGTAATCGCCTTTAGCAACTAAGTAAGCTTGTACTTGAGCATATAATTCTTCCGCAAGCTCAACTTGTTTTGGAGTCCAAAATTTTGGATCTAATAATACTTGGCTAGAACTTGTTGATTTTTCTTCATCAACAAAATGGATTAATAAATGATAACCTTCAACTTTATAATATTTACTCTTAACATTTTCCATATTTTCTGAATAGTATTTAGTCCAAATTGGATCAGTCTCGCTAATTAAAGAGAAATCTGTATAAGGCTTACTAGCTTCAGCTGATAATTGCTCATATAATAATCTAACTTTTACTTCTTGTTCATTGTTTGCTTGGAATCTATATTTCATATAATCTGTCCAAGTCATATACATTGAATAATTAGCATATTGAGCTTTTTCATCAGTAAATTTAGTTTCAATTTTTGCCCATGCTTCTTTATCTAATACTTTTTCTTTTTCTACATCATAAATCTTATTAATGTCAGGATTGTTAAGTATTCTCTTAAAATTGATTTCATTAATTGCAATATTCATTCCATAATCTTGATTTAATTTATGATAGAAATCTTCTACTGTATATTCAATATCCCCAAGTTTCGCAATTAAATCTTTACTTCTTGCTTTGCTTGTTTCAAATTCAATTTTATAAGTATCGGCTTGTGATTTGTAATAAGTTTCAATTTCTTTATCATAAAGAACTAAGTCTGCAGTAGCGCGTAATCCATACATTGCTTTTGTTACATAAGCAGCAGTAAGTGTTTCTTCTTTTAATGCTTCGATAACTTTATCTTGTACATCTTCTAAAGCTGGTTTTTCAATAGTTTTAATTTTTAGAATAGTTGCAAATTTCTTACCACCATCTAAAGACATAAAATAGTTTTTAAACCATCTTTGATCTTTATTAACAACTGATGTTTCTGGATCATAAGCTTTGAAATTCATAACATCTGATAATACTGCAGCACCAATTGCCTTTAATTCTTCATCAGTATATAGTAAAGCATTCTTTGGATTATCACTTACATTTCCATCTTCATCTTTAATAACTTCTTGATGGAAAACATAATGACCATCTTCATTAATTGTGTATTGTACACCTTCTTTTAATGTAAGAGTTTCATCTGGATAACCTTCTACTTTATAACTATGTAAAGTATTATATAAATCAATAAAAGCTTTAATTGTTTCTTCTCTAGTTAATTCCTCTTCAGCTTGTTCTTCATTTGGAATCTTCATCCATTTATTATAAGAATCAGGAATTAAAGCTCCACTTGCATCTTTTTCTTGATCTTTAATTTTATATCCTAGCTGTTCTAAGGCACCATATGCATCTTTACGAGTAGCATATTCTAAAACAATTACAAAATATTGTTCTTTATATAATGCATTATATTTAGTATCAATCTTTGATTTAGGAAAATATTTTTCTGTATCGTCTTCTGCTTCTGCATCTTTCTTAGCAATTTCATCTTCTAAGTATTTAGCTGCATAAGCTTTCTTGGCAAGTTCTAAGCGATAGTAATCTTTAATTTCCGCTTCAGTTTTTAAGCCTTGAACATATCTTTCGTTATAATATTTTTCTTCTGCTTCTGCTTTTTCTTCTGGTGTTGCTTTATCTAAGTCTAATCCTTTATACATTTCTTTTTCAAGTTCTTCTTGAACTGCTTCATCTGTAACTTCTGCTAGATAATTCTTTTCACCATTTTCTAATAATTCACGATCTAACATTTCGAATAAAGTATTTATTCCATATTGATCTTTTAATAATGAATACATTTCTCCTTTTGTTAGAGAATATTCATTATCTCCTTCACCTACTAATACGTATTGACCATCTGGATCTGCAATCATTGGTCCTTTACGATTATTTTTAGCAACTGTTGAAGCAACTGCGATAACAACAATTACCAAAACAACTAATAAAACAGGCAAAGTACTTAATAATATAGTTTTAGGACTTAACTTTGGTGCGTCCTTTTGCTTATTTGCCTTGCTTTTTACTCTTCTTCTTCTTTTCATATTAAAAACACCTCTTTGTATTTCACAATATTAATATTTTATCACAATTTTACTTTAATTTCAAGCATTATATTACTTAATCTAAATCTGGCAAATAAAATATTCTCTTATTAAAAGCAAAAACTGGTTGACTGTATTCGCCTTTAACTCCATCTTTTAACTCTTTTTCTAAAGCACCCATTCTTGAGTCAGCATAGTCACATAAAAACACAACATATGCTTCCGGTATCGTTGGTTCTTTTGGTGAACCAAATTCTAAGAAACCATGATGAGCAATAATAATATGAGCTAGCATCAAATATTCTTCTGATTCCTCTAAACTTAACTCTTTTGCTTTTTCATATAATATATTAGAAGCAATAATAATATGTCCTAATAAATTGCCTTGTTTCGTATATTCTCCTGTAGTTTTTTCCATTTCGGTAATCTTACCAAAATCGTGTAATAAAATCCCGCCATAAATTAAGTCTTTATTTAGAAACGGATATAACTCAATATATGTATCAGCTAACTTAAGCATTGAATAAACATGATACGCTAGTCCAGAAATATAATTATGATGAACTGATTTAGCTGCTGGATGAACAAAGTATGCATCTAAATCTTCTTTTAAAACTGCCAATACTAACTTTTTAATATTAGCATTTTCAATTTTTAAAACATAGTTCATAATCTTTTCTTTTAATTCTTCAACTGATAACTTGGCATATTCAAAAAACTCTTCTAATCTATATAAACTTGGATCAGCTTCAGCTAATTCTTTTAAGTTAAATTGTAGTTTACCTTGATAATCTTTCATTTGACCAGAACAAGTATAGATTTTACCATTTTCTAAATTCTCTCTAATACTATCAGTTACATTCCAAATTTTAACTTCTAAAATTTCTTCACCATCAAAGCCTAAAGCATTAACGTAGTCTGCTTGACTTGTAGTTTTGCGATATTGAACATTTACTAACCTTAAAATTAAATTATTAACTTCATCGCCTGCGCGATAATCTTTAACTTTCGTTCTCATGTTTTACTCCTTTATTCTTTATAAATGCTTTTAAAAACATTATATTCTTTTTTATGACCAAGAATTTCATTTAGTCTAGCAATTGCATAAGTCTTTAATTCTTCACGGTCATTATCTAATTCTTTATTTATAACTTTATGTGCCATTTCTTCTACAATCATTGGTAAAAAGCTACCCGAAACATTGTTTGTAAGAACTAAGATATCTTCACCCTTAAAAGCTAAATCACAAGTTCCTTTGATAGGCAACTTATCATATTTTGCTTTTAATTTTCTTGGTCTCATATATCTTTTTGATAGCAATAAATTAGCATTGTTTACTTTCAAACAAGCATCTAAACCATAAGTATATAAAACTAAATCAGGAAATTCAGCTTTCTTTGTAGCTACAACTAAATTAGTTAATTGTTCAACTTCTTTGATATTATCAAAAAAGTTTTCAAAAACTTTAGGCATTTGCTTATTAGCTACAAAACTAGCTATAGCTAATGTTTCAAAATCAATATCGATATACCTATTAATTAATCGCTTAATTGGTTTTTGAAAGAAAGGAATATATTTATAAATCTTTGCTTTTTCAATATGTTTAATTGCTAATTTAAGATGTTCCCCTTCAAAAATTTTCTTGATTTCTCTTAAAACCGAATAATTTAATTCTAAGTCTTTCAAATATTTGGCTCTTGAACTTAAAGCATTAGCTGTTTTAAAATCTGGTCTAAACCCTAATTCACTGATTAAACGAATTGCTCTTAAAATTTTAATTGGATCTTCTTTAAATCTTTGTCTAGGATTACCAATTGCTCGTAAGACTTTACGATTTAAATCACGATATCCATTCAAAGCATCAGTAAGCATACTGCCATTATTCATAGCTATAGCATTTATTGTGAAGTCTCTGGAAATTAAATCTTCTTGAAGACTTTCAGAATAGTGAATTCTCTTAATCTTCTTTTTGTCTTTTTCTGAAGCTTTTCTAAAAGTACTAATGAAAAAGACTTCTGCTTTATAGAATAATGCTAATTTACTTTCATCAATTACTGTTGTTTCATGATTTTTCAAACACTTTTTAATTTGCTCTAAATTAGCACTAGTAATAATATCTATTTCTGAAAAAGGTATATCTAAAATGATTGAACGAACTACCCCACCTACAAAATACGCTTGGTAACCATTCGTGTTTAAAACAGTTAGAATTTCTTTACCTTTATTAATGTATCCTAAATTGGTAGACATTCAGATCACCTTCTTCCCATTATGTATTATATCAAAAAATAATCATCTTTTCCATAGTAATTACTTATTTTAACTTGAGTTTTTTCCTTATAACCTATATAATTAAATTAGGTGATAAAATGAAAAGAATAACTGAAGCAATTTCTAATCAAATCATAATTAAAAAAAGCGAATTTATCTGTACATTAATTCCTGTAAACAATGTAAGTGAAGCTCAAGAACAATTAGCTGCTTTACGCAAAAAATATTATGATGCAACTCATAATTGCTATGCTTATATTGTGGAAGATGGGATTAAATATTCTGATGATGGAGAACCAAGTCAAACAGCAGGATTACCTATCTATAATGTTTTAGAAAAAAATGAACTTACAAATATCTTAGCTGTAGTTACAAGATATTTTGGAGGGATCATGCTTGGTGCAGGGGGATTAGTTAGAGCCTATACTAAATCTACAACCGAAGCCTTAGCTGTTGCTAATATTGTTGAGATAAATACTTATCAAAAAATTCTAATTACAATTGATTATTCAAAAGTAGATATCTTAATTAATAAATTAAATGATGAAACTATTGAGAGGGAATTTGGAAAAGATGTAAAAATGACTTATCTTATTTTAGAAAATCAAGTTGAACCTTTTATAAATCAAGTTAGAGAACTAACAAATGGTGATCTAACTATAGAATTATTAGAAAAAAGCACATTTTAAAATGTGCTTTTTGTTTATAATTAATTTTACTTAAAAACATTTTGCAGTAAGCCTATAAACTCTAAAAAGATAAAAGCTACTAAACCACCTACAATAATTGAAACTAGTAAAACTAAAGTTCTAATTTGCCAAGTAGAGCGTGCTTTAAATATTTTCGAATAATCAACAGCCCCTAAAGCTCGGTAAGTAACTAGCGCCACAACAACTAAAATTACGATAAACCAAACTAACTTAACAATTGCAAATGTTACCTCATCCATTGTTTTCACCTAAATCTACATATCTACCCAAAACAAAGAAATAGTCTGATAAACGATTTAAATATTGTAAGATCTTTGGATCAACTTTATGCTCCAAAGCATACTTAACAACTAATCTTTCTGTTTTTCTTGTAGTTGTACGTGCATTATGAACTAAAGCGGCGGCTTTAGAAAACCCTGGTAAAATAAAATCATTTAATGGAGGTAGTTTGCTATCTAGTAAATCTATCTCTTTTTCTAAATCTAAGATATCTTCTTTTTCAATTAAGTCTTTTTCGCTTACAATCGAATAACTAAGAGTAAATAAAAGCCTAGTAATCTTTTCTAAATAATCGCGATATTTTGCTTCATTTAAAAATGAACGAGCAAGCATAATTGATGTTTGTAATTCATCAACTGCCCCCTCTACAAAAATAACTAAATCACTTTTTAGAACTTTACCAGCTACTGTTCTAGTCTCCTTGTTATCCCCTTGTTTAGTATAAATTTTTGCTTTTTTATTTTGTTCCATAAAGACGATCCCCACAATCTCCTAGCCCTGGAACGATATATCCATTATCATTCAACTTTTCATCTAAAGCTGCTAAGAAAATATTTACATCTGGGTGATTATCTTGTAAAACTTTGATCCCTTCTGGTGCGCCTACGATACCTACAAAACTAATATCTTTTGCGTTTCTTTTCTTTAGTAAATTAATAGTATGATTTGCACTTCCTCCAGTTGCTAGCATTGGGTCTACAACTAAAATTGTAGCTTGATCTAACTTTTCTGGTAATTTTACGTAGTACTCATGAGGTAATAAAGTTTTATCATCTCGATATACACCTACATATCCTACTTTTGCAGTTGGAACTAATCTTAAAATTCCATCAACCATTCCGATACCTGCACGAATGATTGGTACAATTACAACGTCTTTAGCTAATACTTGACCTTTCATAGTTGCAATTGGCGTTTTAATCTTTTTCTCTACTGTTGGTAAGTTTCTTGTAACCTCATATGCCATAAGCATAGCAATCTCTTCAACTGTTTCACGAAAATCTTTTGTACATGTTTTTTCATCTCTAATCAATGTCAACTTATGATGCATAAGTGGATGATTAAAGATGACTACTTTTCCTTCCATATTTGGCACCTCTTTCTTTTATAAATTATAACACAAAACGATTCATTTTCAAAGAAAAAAAGAGCATTAAGCTCTTATTTTTATTTGTCCCTCACGAAGCACTTTTAGCTCCTCGCCAGTTGCATCAATCACTGTTGATGGCACTGAAGAAAATATTTCTTTATCGGTAATTATATAATCTATTTGTAAGCCAAAAGCCTCTTTAATACTGACTAAATCATTAAGTTCTTTTGTACCATGAATATTAATTGATGTAGTTGCAAGTGGACCAAAATTCTTTAATATTTTTAAAGCAACTATAGATAATGGCATTCTAAATGACACAGTTTCTTTATTAAAAGGTAGTTCTAATTCAGGCTTTTTTGGGAAAATAACTGTTAAAGCTCCTGGCCAATCAACAGCTAAAATTTCTTTTACTGAATTAGGAATCTTCACTACATATTGCTTTACTTGTTCAATTGAAAAACACAAGTTAGCTAATGGTTGATTATAAGGTCTTTGTTTTAAATCAAAGATTTTTTTGATTCCATCATAGTCGTCAATCAAAGCCCCGATACCATAAATAGTGTCGGTTGGGAATACTACTACTTTGCCCTTTAAATCTTTTTTGCCTAAATTTAAAAATTCTTTTAAGCTTAACTCTTCCATAATTTGCTGATCTCCTTCAAATAATCATCAACAGTTATTAAATTTTGATCTTTTAAATACATTAATCTTAAAGTAATTTGGTTTTTTGTTTCATGATTTAATTGAGTGTAATCTGTAGAGAAACCTTCTTTTTCTAAATATTCTTTAATATTAAAATTTGAAAATTCTGCTTCTACATCTCTCTCATAGCGTTTATATACTGGCTCAGTAACTTCTTCAACTGTAACATCTTCTGGTTTAATTTCAAAAATAGGCTTTTCAATTTCTTTTGAAAGAAAGTTATCAAATTCATCGCTCTTAACAAATTTTTCAAAATCGAAATCCGATTCATCTTTCTTTTGGAAAACTCCTTTTTTCTTGCGATAAAAATAAATAATAACAATTAAACTAACAATAGCTAAAGCAATAAAGAAACTTACAATTAACGCTGGTAAATTGATTTTAAAAGGTTTAAACCAATAAGCAGTCTCAAGATCTGTCATAGATACGCCATTTCCTAAACCACTAGTAGCTAATGAACTAATTTCTTCTTCTGTCTTTAAACCAAAACTTAACTCAAAAGGTAAATGTTGTTCATGTGATTTTTTATCACGAATTAAAATTGTATAACTTGAACCTTTTTCAACTTGAAACCCTAAAACATAAACATCTCCTCTATCTGTCTCAGGGAATAATTGTCTTAAACCAGTTTGTTCGTTTACTAAAGTAATATAGTAAGCCCTACTTACATCATTAAAAAAGAAAACACCATAAGTTATCTTATCATCAACTAAACCCTCAACTACAATTAAGCTATAATAACTATTTTCATAATCTACTATATATGAATAAGAATCATATCCCTTATTCACATCAGCTTGATATTCAGCTTTAGCTGTAACTACCGGAGTAGTTAAACTTAGAAAAAAAGCCAATATTAAATTAAATATTATTTTCACTTTTATCACCTTCTATCATAACTACTCTAGGAATTAAGTTTAAATCTAAATAAACTTTAGTTTTAGCTCCTAAATACTTTCTAACATATTCTGTTACTTTAGTTTCTTGATTTATTCCTATTTCAAAAAAAACTAAATACTTATCATTTAGATATCTATTAATTTCTTTCAAAATTGTTTTGTAATAATAAAGACCATCCTCTTCAGCTATTAAAGCACCTTTTGGTTCTTTCAAAACATATTCACTTAATAAATCCTCTTTTCTAATATAAGGAGGATTAGAAATAATAATATCATATTTATTATTCACATTACTAAACAAATCGCTTTGGATAAAGTTGATATCTACTTTATGATATTTTGCATTTTTCTTAGCTAATTCTAAAGCACTATCACTTATATCTACTGCCTCAATTATAGCCTTAGGTAATAATTTTTTCAAGGTAATTGCAAGATTCCCTGAACCAGTACCAATATCTAAAATTCGGTATTCTTGCCCTTTATCTAAATGCTCTAAAACAGCTTCAATTAAAATCTCACTGTCAAAACGAGGAATTAAAACAGCAGGACTTACAAAAAATTTGTATCCATAAAAGTAAGTAAACCCTAATAAATACTGAACGGGCATACCTTGTAAGTATTCACTAATTAGGGTTTCTGTTTTTTTTAGATGCAAAACTTGATTATTGTAATTAAGAATTAAGTCTTGTTTAGAAAGTCCGTTAACTTCTAAAACAATTAATTCAATTGCTGTTCGTTCTTGATCTTTATTTAATTGATTTGTATATTTTTTAAATAATTCTTGATAAGTCATTATATTTCTTTTTTTGATAATTGGGCTCTTTGATTTTCCATAATTAAAGCCTCAATAATCGGATCTAATTTTCCATTCATTACACGATCTAATTGTTGGATGGTGAAGTTAATTCTATGATCAGTTACTCTATTTTGGGGATAGTTATAAGTCCTAATTTTCTCAGAACGATCACCAGTACCAACTTTCGCTAATCTTTCCTTTCCAACTTGTTGTTCTTGTTCTTGAAGAGCATGTTCATATAATCTTGCAGCTAAAAGTTTAAAAGCTGTAGCTTTATTTTCATGTTGGCTTCTACCATCTTGACATTGAACAACAATTCCTGATGGTATATGTGTCAAACGAATAGCTGATTCTGTTTTATTTACATGTTGTCCGCCGGCTCCACCTGAACGATAAGTATCAATTCTAACATCATTTACATCTAAGTTAACTTCAACTTCATCAACTTCAGGCATAACTAAAACAGTCGCAGTTGATGTATGAATTCTTCCACTTGCTTCAGTTTCTGGAACTCTTTGAACACGATGAGCACCAGATTCATATTTTAGAAATGAATAAACACTATCGCCAGTAATTATAAATTCAATTTTAGAAAATCCACCTACATCTGAAGGTTCAGAGTTAATAACTTCAATTGTCCAACCCTTTTCCTCTGCATATTTAGAATACATTCTAAATAAATCACCAGCAAAAATATTAGCTTCATCTCCACCTGCAGCTCCTCTAATCTCACAAATGATGTTTTTATCATCTTGAGGATCACGAGGAATAAGCATTAATTTTAACTCTTCTTCCAATTTTAAGATTTCTTCTTTAACACCTTCAATCTCTAACTTAGCAAGTTCTGCTATTTCAAGATCATGGCCAGTAATTAAACTTTCTAAAGATTTTTCTTCTTCTAGTAAAGATTTATAACTTCTTGATTTAGTTACAATAGGTTCTAATCTTTTTTGTTCTTTACTTAATTCTTTTACCTTTTTAAGATCCATTGCGATTTCTGGTTGCATTAATAAATTGCATATCTCTTCGTAACGGTCTTCAATAATTTGCAACCTCTCAAGCATTATCTTTGTTCCTTCTCTTGTGTGAATTTTAAGATATGTTTGAAGAATGTAATATCCATAATACCAGTTCTACCATGTCTATTCTTTTCAACTTTTAATTTTAAGTTAGCAGTCTTTTGATTTCTTTCTTCATCTTCTTTATTACTATAAATAAACATAACAACGTCAGCATCTTGCTCGATACTACCTGATTCTCTTAATTGAGCTAGGTTTGGCTCTCCATCAGGCTTAGCTGCTGTTCTATTTAATTGCGATAAAGCGATAATGGGAATATCAAGTTCCATAGCAAGTACTTTTAAAGATCTTGAAATAGCACCAACAATTTCCGCTCTTGTAGAAGAACGTCGAGGATTATCTAAATCTATTAGTTGTAAATAGTCAACTACAATCATATCTAATTTACCATTTCTCTTTAAACTACGGCATTGAGCCATAATATCAAAAATATTAGCACTATTGCTATCATCTAAATATAAATTAAATTTATCAATTGTTTGTGATTTAGCTGTTAGAATACTAGAAATCTCTGTAGCTGATAATTGACCTTTGTTAATTTTATCATGATCAACTGCTGATTCAGTACTAATCAATCTCTTTACAATTTGTTCTTTACCCATTTCAAGAGAAATGAAAGCTACATATTTTCCTTGTTTACATGCTGCTGAAGCAAAGTTTAAAGCTAATGCAGTTTTACCAACGCCTGGACGAGCAGCTAAAATGATTAATTCTTGTTTTTTGAAACCAGATAAAATATTATTTAATTCTTTAAATCCTGTATCAATACCAATCAAATCATTTTTGTTTTGCATTCTTTTGTTTATCTCATCAATAACTCCAGGAGTAATAGAATCTACTTTTGTAAGTTGGTTAACTGATCTTTTGTTTAGAACGTTCTTAACTAATCTTTCTGTATTATTTAAAATATCATCTGTTTGAAAACGACCTGATAAAATATCATTTGAAAGATTTGATAGTGTATGATAAAGCTCTCTTTGCAATGCTTTTTCTTTAATGTTAGCTGCATAAGTATCCCAACGAACATATGTTGGTAGGATATCAATCAGATAACCAATATACTCAATTCCCCCAGATGCTTCAAATTTCTTTTCCCTTTTTAACTCTTCAATTACATTTGTGTAGTTAATCTCTTGGTGGTTTTGATATAATTTTTCCATTGCTTCCATAATATTCTTATGACGTTGGTCATAGAAATGTTCTGAATGAACACTATTTACAATAGCTGAAGCTTCTTGAGGATTAATTAAAGCCGAAGCTAAAATATATTGTTCTGATTCGATACTATATGGTAATTGTCTTAGTTCTTCCATAATTATTCCTTTCCAACAACATAAATTGTTAATCTAGCTTTAATATCAGGATGAAGATCAACCAAAACTACAAATGTACCTAAAGCTTGAATTTCATCTTTAATAATCTTTTTACGATCTAAAGTAATATCATATTGTGCCTTATATTCGTCTACTATCATTTTACTACTTACTGAGCCGAAAATTTTTCCTTCTTTTCCTACTTTAACGCCAATTGTAACTGGGTTTGCTTCAATTTTGTCACGTAGATCTTTCATTTCATTTTCTTTACTTAAAGCTAAACGTTTCTCTTTTTCTTTTTCTTTTTCTAATTCTTTGATATTATCAACTGATGCAATAATGGCTTGTCCACTTCGAATTAAGAAGTTACCATATCCACTCTTTACATCGATAATATCGCCTTTTTTACCTTTTCCTTTAACTTCAGTTGTAAGTATAATTCGCATTGAATCTCCTCCTCTCTCTTCTGAAATATCAATTTCTTTTATAAGCATATCTTTTGCTTCTTCTAAATCTACAGCTCTTAGTTGAGTTGCGGCATTGTTATAATGACCACCACCACCTAAAGCTTCCATAATTAATTGAACGTTAGTTTCGTCTAAACTACGAGCACTAATACCAATTTCATTTTCTGATATTATGCCAACACAAAACGAAGCTTTAATGCCTTTGATTTCTAAAACATCATCAGCTACTTTAGCTAAAAACTGTCTTGGATTGACTCCTTCTGTAACAGTAGCAATTCCATATTTTTCTTTATAAATTATAAGATTAGATAAAACATCAATTCTCTTTTCATATTTATCATAATCTTCACGTAAATACTTTTTCGCTAGTTGTAATTCTCCACCATAAGTTTGTAATCTAGATAAAACATTAAATGTTCTGTAACTTGCACGATACATTAAATCATTTGTATCTACTAAAATTCCCATAATCATCCATGTAGCTTCAGCACTACTTACAATAGGATCTTTATCTAAAAACTCATACATCTCTACAAGCAACTCTACACTTGAAGACGCAGATGAAGTTTGATAAATATAATCGTATTTATCTACCAAAAACTTACCAGGACGATGATGATCTATAACAGCTACATGTTTAGCTTTTTTATAAAGTTTTGGTTCCATTAAAATCTTTTGATTTTGAACGTCAACAATTATTAATAAATCGCTGTTTTTTATTTCTCTAATTGCCTTTTTAGTTCCTATTAAATAATCTAAAGTCGCAGTATGTTCTCTTTGAATAATAGAATATAAATATTGAATGGTTTGATCTACTCTATCTAAATCAAAAACAATCTTAGCTTCTTTATTATAAGCAGCAGCTATTTTTTGAACAGCAATTGCCGCTCCAAAAGCATCAGCATCAGCGTCTATATGTGTCATAACATAAATTTTTTGAGCTTTATTAATTAATGAAACTAACTCTTCAGCTTTAGTTCTTACATAAACAGGAGATCTACTTTCAAATGAAGCAGTCTTTCCGCCAAAGTAAGACGTCTCTCCATATTTATTTAAAACACATTGGTTTCCACCGCGATTTAATGCTAAGTTTAATTGAGCTTCAGCTAATGCAAATAACTCAACATAACCTAAATCAGCATTATCAGCAACAGCAATTCCAATTGATGCACTTGATCTAATATCTTCTTTTAAACAATATGACTTAACATCATCAATTACCTTAAATTCATCTTTCACAACTTCTGCTAATTGCTTTTCGTTTAATAAAATTAAATATTGATTGTCTGTATATCCTTTTAAGTAGATATCAAACTTACTGCACCAATCACTTAAGATACCAATAATATTACTCATTTGCGAAGATCTCTCTTGAGCATCAAAGCCAGATAAAGCTTCACTTAAATTATCTAAGTTGATAATACCAGCAGCTAGTGTATGGTCTGCATATTTTTGTGTCAAATTATGGAATTCAGTTACGTCAGTTAAATAAACAATATTTTCTTCCATCAAAACTTCACATTCAAAAATTGAACCATAAAGTGATATTTCAAACTTATCTTCATTTGATAAATTGTAATATAAATCAGCACTAATGTTTTCAATTCTAACATCAACTAAAGGACTTAAAAAGATTTCCTTAGCATAAGCATTGGCCCACTGAATTGTTTTATTTTTATCATAAACAATAATAGCAATAGGTAGTTTATTAAAGGCAGTTTCTCCACCTTTTTTAACACGGTAAGAAATTGAGTTCCATAACTCATACCTTTGTTCTAACCATTGCATTTTCCTAAACTTCTTATTCCCAACATTCAAAACAAAAACTGTCGTAAATGATGCTGCTACTATCACCAAAGCAGCATAAGTTAGCCATTCGTTTATTTCCCCAAAAACAGCTGTGAAAACTAAAACGAAACATGAAGCTAAGAAAAGCACTAATGATATTATTCTATAAACTAATGTATTCCTCATAAAATCACCATCTTAACTATTTTAGTATACCATATTTATAGGAAAAAATAAACTCTTTATCATAAAAACAAAGAAAAAAGAGTAGCATAAACTACTCTTTCACAAATGGTAACAATGCCATATGACGTGCTCTTTTTATTGCAACAGCTAATTGTCTTTGATAGATAGCTTTTGTACCTGTTGATCTTCTTGGTTTAATTTTACCGCGATCAGTAACGAATCTTCTTAATAATTCGTAATCAGTCCAATCAATCTTTTCAATTTTATTATCTGTAAAGTAGCAACTTTTTCTTCTTCTTGGTCTAAATGCCATTTACTAAAACCTCCTTAAAATGGTATATCATCGTCAGTGATACCTAAGCCAGCTTGCATTTCCTTAAAAGGGTCTTCTTGCTTGCGAGGTTCTGGTTCTTGGTTAAACTCAAAAGGTGAATCTTGACTAAATGATTGATATCCTTGCGAACTACCAGCAGATTTTGATTCTAAAAATTCAATTGCATTTGCTAGTATTTCTGTAATATAAACCATTTTATTATCTTGATCTTGATAACTTCTTGTTCTAACCTCTCCGTCTACTCCAATTAAACTACCCTTACGCATATAACGAGCTAGGTTCTCTGCTTGTGCGCGCCATGCAACACAGTTGATAAAATCAGCTTCACGGTTGCCTTGACGGCTCACATAACTGCGGTTAACAGCAATTGTGAAAAAACAATAACTGATTCCGCTATTTGTTTTTTTAAGTTCTGGATCTTTTGTAAGTCTTCCTGTTAATACAACTTTATTCATAATTAATCCCTCACTAAAATGTGTCTAATAATATCTTCTCTGATATTACAAATACGGTTATACTCGCTAACCGCTTCTGGAGTAGCTTCTGCTCTGAACTTTACATAATAACCTTTTTTAAGATCATTAATTTCATAAGCTAAATCCTTCATACCCCATTCATCAATTTCCAAAACACGACTTCCATGTTCTTCAAAGATTTTAGCAATCTCGCTAACAATTGCTTTGAATTCTTCTTCAGTGTGTTCAGGATGAATGATGTACATACCAGTGTATTCTCTCATTCTTCCACCTCCTTCTGGTCTTTTGGCTTTTATTTCTATAAAAGCAAGGACGAATTTTCATTCTTTGTTTATTATATACTATTAAGTCTTTTTTGTCAATTATTTCATTTAAAAATAACTAGTTTTTACACCAAAATAAAGAGTTAACTAAAATAGTTAACTCTAATTATATACTATCTCTTTCTCCTGTTTCTTGCTTTGGTATAATTCTAATTTTCTTAAGCAACCAATAAATAAAGTCCAAAACTAAATAAATACCAAATCCAAAAACTAAAACTAATAAATAACCAACTAAATCTAGTTTTACATATCCTAACTTTAATGGCTCATTTAAGAACAATATCGATAATACTGCTCCCGCAGCCGAAACAATAAAAACTAAAAACCTATAAAGGTTAAGAGGTCTAGATGTAAAATATAGTACATAAAACATAATAACCGTAGTTACATATAAAGTGATTGTTGAATAGCCATCATTAGTTGATAGAATTGCAAAACCATCAATTTTTGTTAAGAAATAAATAATTGCATGAGCAAGTAAAACAGTAAAAGCTCCAGGCAAGACATTTCTCAAAACATTACTAATAAATCTTCCTTTAATCTTTTCGGTATTAGGCTGTAAAGCGAGAAGTGTAGCTGCCAAAGCTAAGACAAACCATTCAAACGGAAATAACTGATTTGGACTAAATGGATATGCCCTTCTAACTGCTAAATAAAATATCGTTAATAAAATAGAAAATAATGTTTTTGTTAAAAACAATACGGATGTACGCTGAATATTATTTGTAACCCTTCTACCTTCAGCTACTATTTCTGGCATAGCTGAAAAATTAGATTCAAGTAAAACAATATGTGATACGTGTTTAGTGGCATCACTACCACTAGCCATTGCTATACTACAATCGGCTTCTTTTAAAGCCAAAATATCATTAACACCATCACCTGTCATTGCAACAGTCTTTTTATTCATCTTAAATGTTTGAACTAATAATTTCTTTTGATAAGGCGAAACACGACCAAAAACATTATATTCAGTTGCAGCAGCCATAACTTCTTCATCAGATAAACCATCTAAACTAATATAACGTGAAGCATCGCTAACACCTGCTCTTCTAGCAATCTCAGCAACAGTAATCGGATTATCTCCACTAATTACTTTTATATCAACTTCATTATTTTTAAAATAAGCTATTACTTGTTCTGCATCATCTCTAATATGATCTTGAATAGCAATAACAGCTAATGCTGTTGTTGATTTTGGTCTAGATGTTGGATTAATTGGACTTTTTGTGTGAGCTAAAACAATCACACGACAGCCTTGTGCTGCAAATCTTTCAACTCTTCTTTGAATCTTTGCATAATTAGTTTCATTTAAAACAATCTCTGGTGCACCAATTATATAATACCCTAGTTTCCCAAAACTAACTGCACTATATTTTCTTTGCGAAGAAAAAGGAATAATGTCATCTGCTTTTAAAATTGAGTTTTTGCCATAGTGTTCAGCTAAAGCATTACTAGTAGCATTACTTTCAGGAAAAGCATTCATCATTGAGCCAATAATTTCCCTAATTGTATAATCGCCTTTTGTTTCTAATTGAACACTATCAATAACTTTCATTGTTCCGTCAGTAATAGTACCTGTTTTATCTAAACATAAGATATCTATTCTGGCAAGCATTTCAATACAATATATTTCTTGCACTAGAACTTTCTTCTTTGCAAGTCTAATAACACTGACAGTTAAAGCTACTGTTGTTAATAAGAATAACCCTGCAGGTATCATTGAAATAACCGAACCAGATGTACTCTTAAATGCCTCAGCAAATTTTTCAAATCCTTTCCAAATATCACCTGTATTTGGATTAATTTCTGAAAGACTATTATAACTATTTAAATATGTAGCTACAGCTAGTGGAATAATAATAATTGATACTATTTTTAAAATCCAGTTTAAAGAATTTAAGATATCTGATTTTGCATATTTATGCTTTTTAGCACCAGTTGCTAGTTTCTCTACATAACTTGCAGATCCAACTTTATCAGCTATTGCAACTCCTACCCCACCAACAACATAACTACCAGAATATAAAGTATCTCCTATTTTCTTATGAATAGCTATTGATTCCCCGGTAATCAAAGATTCATTAACTTCTAAGCTACCTTCTTTTAAAATACAGTCACAACCAATTTGTTTACCTGATTTAAAAGTTAAAACATCATCTAAGACTACCTCGTCAATAGGAATATCTTCTTGCTCGCCATTTCTAATAACCGAAGCACTAGGAACAAACATTAAAGATAATTGATCAATTTGTTTTTTAGCTCTTGTTTCTTGAATAATCCCAATAATCATATTAGATAAAACAGTTCCTAAAAATAACAAATTAGTATATTCCTCAATTACAATTAAAACAATAGCAATTCCAAAAAACAACATATTAAAAAAAGTAAAAATATTTGTTACAAAAATCATAGCTACAGACTTACCAGCTTGAGCATCTGGTTTATTGGCTAGTCCTTCTTTTTCTCTTTGCTCTACTTGTTCATCAGTCAATCCAACTTTTAAATCAACATCAAAACGGACTATATCTTCTTCATTGACAATATAACCTTTTTTCTTTCTTAGCCTTTTAACTTTTGCTAAAGCTTTTGCTTCTGCTTTTGCTTCTTTTCTCAATTGTTTCTCATATTTTTTGCTTTCAGATAGTAATATTTGATTGTCTAAATCTAATTGTTTTATTTTATTTTTCGAATCCTTGTTGAATTTCTTTTTTTTAGACATAATAACCTCCTATCTTATACCTGTAATTGCTTTTTCTATTCTTTTCGCTTCTTCTTTTCCTAATATTTTTTTTACAATTTCTAAAGCAAATTCAATTGTATGAGCCATTGCTCTAGCAGTAATAATGTTGTTTGCAACAATAACTTCTTTTTCTGGGTGGTATGCTCCACTTTTTAGATATTCATCTAAACCAGGAAAACAAGTAAACTTCTTTCCTTTTAATAATCCTAGTCTACTTAAAACAGTCGGACCGGCACAAATAGCACCAATAATTTTTTGATTTAAAACAAACTCTTCCACAATCTCACTAACTAATGAACTAGAATGAAAAGTCAGTACTGATTTTAAACCACCAGGGATTATTAAAAAACCATATTCTTCGCTAATTACATCACTTAATCTTGTATCAGCCAATACTTGAATGTTATGGCTTGAAGTAACAGTTAAATCTAATCCTACACTTGCTAAAGTCACATCTAATTTAGCTCTGCGTAAAATATCAATTGTTATAATTGCTTCAGCTTCTTCAAAACCGTTCGCTAATAAAATTAATCCTTTCATTTATTAATCCTCCCTATATAATTTTTAGTTTCATATTGTCCTTTTAATAGTTTAGCTATATGAACAAATATTTCAACTCTTTGAACATTATCATTGGTAAAAATACCAATCGCACCTTCCTTAGTATTTATTTCTTCTTTGTTATAATGATAATTCATAATATCTGCTAATTCTTTACCTTGATTATAAATCTCATCATAAATAAACTTAGGTAAAGGAATTTTAGTACCTGATGCAAGATAAACATTATCATCTTGATCAATTAAAACTCCCCAATTAATTAGAAATAAGATATCTTCTTCTAAACTAACACCAGCCTCCAAACCAATTCTTAATCCATCTTTTGGTAATGATTTAGCTCTGTTATAAGCACCTAACATCGTTTCTTTTTCACTTTTAGGTTGGTCAGATACCTTACTATCTATTTTCAAAGCAATAACAGAAGCTTCTTTAAAAACTAATTTTACTGCTTCTACTTTTGTTTTATTTTGGCTAGCGATATATATTTTCACTGTTTTAATTCAAGTAATCTTTCTTTACTAAAATCTTTAATAATTTCTAAAACAATTGCCTTTACCGCTTCTACATCCCTAACATCAATCATTGATGTATTAGAATGAATATATCTTCCTGGCAAGCCAATTGTAATACTAAAACATCCACTACCGGCATACTGAGCTATAGCAGCATCTGTTCCCCCCATTGATAAGAAAAATTGATAATCAATTTTGTGTTTCTTTGCCAACCCCTCTACATACTCAAGCATCTTAGGATTCATAATGTTACGTGGATCATAAAATCTAATTAAAAATCCTCCATTTAACTTTCCAAAATCATCTCCTGGTCCAGGTGTTGCATCACCAACTGGCGAAACATCAATTGCGATAAATAGATCTGGTTCTACCATTTGTGATGATGTTTTAGCACCACGTAAGCCTACTTCTTCTTGAACTGTTGCCCCACAAATTACAGTATTAGGATGTTCAATATTTTTAAGTTCCCTAAATACTTCTAAAGCCATTCCTGTACCAAAACGATTATCCCATGCTTTAGATACAATTCTGTTTTTATTTTTAGTTACGTAATAATCATTTTCAAAAGTTAAAAAATCCCCAGGTTTAATTCCATACTTTTCTAAATCCTTTTTTGATTCAGCACCAACATCGATAAATAAACTTTCTATTGTAACTTCACCAGTTGCACCCATATGAGGTGGTACAGAACCTACTACTCCTTTAACTTTACCTTTGGCAGTTTGAATAACTACATTTTGTGATACCCAAACATGAGGAACAACTCCGCCAATATTAATGAACTTTACAAAACCATTTTCTTGAAGTCTAGTTACCATACCTCCAACTTCATCCATATGGCCAGCAATCATAATTACTGGTTCATCTTTTTTACCTTTTTTCATACCAAAAACAGATCCTAATCCATCTCGTAGAATTTCATCTGCTTCTGCTCTATATGCTTTTAATAAATAATCTCTAACCTGCCCTTCATCGCCACTTGGACCATGCAAATTAGCTAAATCTTCATATAATTTCATTCTTTTTTTAGTCGTCATTTTTACCACCTTTATATAATATATTGCTTTGTTACTTTTTTTAAATTTTTGTTCGTATTCTGTTTCTACTATATTTCTTTTCTTTGAATCAAAATTACTACTTTGTTCTTTAATTAGAAACTTCGCTTCTTCTAATGTTTCTAAACTATAATTAAATAAATTTTCATTATCTGTCTTTATTTCAATAACTCCATTATTTACTAAAATATCTTGATATTTTCTTAAAAAAGATGGAGCCGTTAATCTTCTTTTTGCATGTCTATCTTTAGGCCAAGGGTCAGAAAAATTCAAATAGATATGTGCTATTTCCGAACTAGCAAAATAATCTAATAAATTACTTGCATCAATATTTAATAAATAAATATTCTTAAGTTTAGTTTCGTTAATCATTCTTACTGCTTTTAGAAGAATAGTGCTTGATTTTTCAATTCCGATATAATTAATATTAGGATTTAACTTGGCACTTTCTTTTAAAAACTTTCCTTTACCCATCCCAATCTCTAAATGAATGGGATTATTATTTTTAAAAAGTTCTTTCCATTTTCCTTTATATTCATTAGATTTTTCTAAATAATAATCTTTATATTCTAAGAGTTTGATATCTGCATCTTTAATATTTTTAACTCGCACACTATTTACTTAGCTCCTTAATTGCATCAGCGTAAATAATGGTCCCAAGAAGTGCATCTTCAACTGTTATATATTCATTAGGTTCATGAATATGTGCAATTGTATGAGGAAATGTTGGTCCAAAAGAAACACCTTTCTTTAAGATTCTTGCATAAGTTCCTCCACCAATCGTATAAGGTTTACTCTTTTCATCTTTAGAATATTTCTTATATGAACTATAAAGTATTTGAACTAAATCTTCCTCTGGATCTACATAGTGAGGTACACTATCGCTTAAAACCTCAAACTTAAAACCATAAGCACCAATTTCTAAATGCAGTTTCTTTAAGAATTCTTCTTTAGGCCAATCAATTGGATATCTTAAGTTTAAACCAATTTTGTTTCCTTTGGGACTAATTTCTATTTTAGCTAAGTTTACAGTTAACTTCCCCATTTTCTCATTTTGATAATCTAAAGCTAATCCTCTAAAATAAGGATCTATCATCTTATCACTTACAAAATTAACAACAGAATTTGTTAAGTAATCACTTAAGAAACAAGCAAGTTTAATCGCAGCATTTACTCCTAAATATGGAGCACTACCATGAGCTGTTTTACCATAAATGGTTAATTTATATAAATTATTTTCTTTACTAAATTCACCTTTAAGTTCGTTTTCCTCTAAATAATTCAAAAACTCAGCTTCTAAATTTTTCTTAATTAAAGCTACTGCTTTATCAGGAACAACATTATAACGATCTCCAGCCTCGAAAGACACAATTTCATCACCTACATAATTAGAAATTAAATCAATAGACATAATTCCCTTTTCTCCATAAATTACTGGAAACGATGCATCAGGCGAAAAACCTACTTCAGGAAGTTTCTCTAACTTAGCATACCTTCTCATACATTCCATTCCTGATTCTTCATCAGTACCAATAATTAATCTTATTTTCTTTTTAGGTACAAAACCAATATCTTTTAAGACTTTCATTGCATATAGAGCGCAAACAACTGGTCCTTTATCATCTAAAGCTCCACGACCATAAATTTTCCCATCGACTAACTTACCTGAAAAAGGAGGATATATCCAATCTCCAGTTACTGGTACAACATCAACATGACCTAAAACAGCAATTGTTTCTTCACCAGAACCAAAGTCAATATGTCCTGCTACATTATCTACAAGTTTAGTTTGAAAACCCATTTCTTTTCCTAACTTTAAAATATAAAGTAGAGAATCTTTTACTCCCTTACCAAAAGGAGCATCTACAGTAACAGGTGTTGCATTTTTGACGCTATTAATTTGAATTAATTCTTGTATCGATTTAATCAGTTTATTTTCATTCTTTTTAACTGCGTTTGTAATTTCCATTTTAACACCTCAATTTCGTATATTATAACATTTATATTTTTGTTTTCCTATAATTAAATTTATAGTAATTATTTATTTTTCTTATACATTTCGATAAATTTAAGTTTTATATCTTCTAAAGTAAACCCGTATCTTTTTAATACATCAGCTGGCTTACCACTTACACCAAATTTATTTACATTATATAAAACACCAGTTCTATTAATAAACTGAGCTAAATGCATAGCTTCGCTCATTTCTAAAGCCATGATGTTCTTAGAGTTAGGAATTACTTCATTCACATATTCTTCACCTTGACTTAAAAAAGCATTAACTGAAGGTAGTGAGCATACTCTTACGTCAATTCCCGTCTTTAATAATTCATTTTTTACATCTAAAGCTAATTTGCATTCAGAACCAGATGTCACAATAATTCCATCTAACTTTGTTTTTTCTTTTTCTAAAACATATCCACCTTTGAAAGCATCTTTAATTTGTGCCTTTTTCGTAACTGTAGGAACATTTTGTCTAGTAAGAACAAAAACACTAGGTTTATTTTTATCACTTAAAGCCTTCTCCCAACAAGCTATTAACTCATTGCCATCAGCTGGGCGAAAAACATTTAAGTTGGGAATACTACGTAACATTGTTAACTGCTCAATTGGTTGATGAGTAGGACCGTCTTCTCCTACTGCTAAAGAATCATGACTAAAGATATATAACACTTGATTTTCCATCAAAGCTGATAAGCGAATTGCGGGCTTTAAATAATCAGAGAAAACAAAGAATGTAGAAGCAAAGCCGATTAGGCCACTATGTAAACTAATACCATTTGCAATTGCTCCCATTGCATGTTCTCTAACACCAAATCTAATATTAGATCCCTCTTTATTATCTTTAGAGTAAAAACTGCTGTTTAAAGAAGCTTTTGTAGAAGAAGCTAAATCTGCAGCACCACCAAATAATCTTGGTAGTTGCATAAAAATTTCATTCATTACATCTTGATTTAAACTTCTTGTAGCAGATACTTTATCTTCATAAGTAGAAAGTTTACTAAAGTCAACTTTATAGTCTTTATTCAAAACTTTTTTAAAGTTTTTATATTCTTCTGGATATTTTTTACTATAAGCTTTTAATTCTTTTTCCCAAGTTAGATATCTACTACTAGCAACTTCTTCTAAATCTTTATACAACTTCTCTACTTCCTTTAATACAGTAAAAGCTTCACCTCCAAGTTTAGCTCTAAAAGATGCTACTTCGTCACTTGGAAGTGGAGAACCATGAACTTTATTTTGTCCTTCTAAACTAGAACCATAACCAATCTTAGTTTTAACTTCAATAAAGTTTGGCTTATCGCTTTGTTTAGCTTTTTCTAAAACCTTATTTAGTTCACTTAAGTTTTCTCCATCTTTTACAAGATAATAAGCAAAACCTAATGATTCCATATATTCTTTAAAATCAAAAGAAACGATATCTTTAGTTGGTCCATCTAATTGGATATCATTAGAATCAAACAAAATGATTAATTTTTCTAGTTTGTTGTGCCCTGCAAAACTTAAGGCTTCCAAGGCAACTCCTTCTTGTAAGTCTCCATCACCACATAAACAATATGTATAATGATCAACAATTCTAACATCTTCTTTATTAAAAACTTTAGATAAATGACTTTCAGCCATTGCTAAACCAACTGCCATACCAATTCCTTGACCTAAAGGACCAGTTGAGACATCAACTCCGTCAGTAATATCTACTTCTGGATGTCCTGGAGTAGGTGAGTCTAATTGGCGAAAGTTCTTTAAATCGGCTAAAGATATCTTATAGCCTGCTAAAGCAAGTGTTGCATATAAAATTGATGAGCCATGTCCTGCAGACATTACAAAACGATCACGATTAAACCAATTACTATTCTTTGGATCCACCTTTAAATGATAACGATATAAGTTATGTAATATAGGAGCAGCTCCTAAAGCAATACCAGGATGTCCAGATTTAGCTTCATTAATTGCTTCTATTGCTAAAACTCTTAAATTTGCAATTGCTAAATTGTCAATTTTTTTATTTGCCATCTTATTTCTCCTCAGCTTCAATTTTAATTAAATTATAAACATAATCAGCACGATCAGAAAAACTTGCTCTAACCTCATCAGCTACAACTAAAACACCTGTAGCACCAAGTTCAGGCAATTTTTCTAAATTCACTTTATCAAGATTACTTACTTGAACAATGACTCTTCTTGCTTCTTTACGAATACTTTTAATATTTTCTAAACCACCATAAACTTCATAAAAGATTTTTTGTTGCTCTTCATCAAGTGGTTGCTCGCTAATTGCTGCTTCTCTTAAAGCCTTTCTTTTCTTAGTTAGGCGAACTGTATTGATAATTGCCATAATTATTAAAAATGCAACTGGAATAGTGCAAACTAAAATAATAATTAAGGCCTCAGTACTAAGGTTTGCTTCTAATAAAATATCCATATAATCCTCCTTTTTTCATATTATACCATATATCAAATTATTTTTGTATTGTTTATTTTTTCTTCCTATATTCAAAAGCCTCTTAAATTAAGAGGCCTTTTTATTTTTTTTATAAATAATATTTAATCCTTTTAAAACAACATCATCATCTAAGATTACTTTTTCTTCTAAATATTCTTTTATTAAAGAGCCATGTCCCCCACTTAAGATAACTAAAGCATTAGGATAACTTGCTTTAATCTTCCTAATCATTCCATCAAGCATTGATGCTGTACCAAATAGCATTCCACTTTGGATTGAAGAAACAGTATCTTTACCGATAACATTATCAACTTTTTCCATTCTTGCTGATTCTAATTTTGCGGCAGCTCTTGTTAGACTAGAAAAAGCAGTATTAATACCTGGATAGATAACTCCACCTAAATACTCTTTTTTTTCATTTATAACTGCGATAGTAATAGCAGTGCCTAAGTCTATCATAATTAAAGGTACTGTATACTCTTCTATTCCCGCTACTGCAGCTGCAATTAAATCAGATCCTAATTGTTTTGGATTTTCTAATTTTATCTTTAATCCTGTTTTTGTTCCCGGAATTACAAATAAAGCTTTTTGTTTGAAAAACTTTGCTACTAAATTTTCAAAAGTATAATCTAGTTCTGGTACAACTGAAGAAATAACAACTCCTTCAATATCTTCTACTTTATAACCTGCATAGTTAATTAAGTTATAACATCTAATACCATAACCATCTATAGTTTCTAGCTTTGAAGTTTGAATTCTAAATTTAGCTTTCAACTCGTCTTTTTCAAAAAGTCCTAAAACGATATTCGTATTTCCTATATCAATTGCTAGTACCATACTTTAAGCCCTTGAGCTATATTTTCCGTCAACCGTACTAACTATAACTTTATCGCCTTCATTTACAAATAAAGGAACTTGAATAACTAAACCTGTCTCTAGTGTTGCTTCTTTTGTAGCATTAGCAGCTGTATCACCACGAACTCCTGGTGGAGTTTGAACAACTTCTAGTGTAACTTTATCTGGTAATTGAATCCCCAAAATTTCATGTTGGAACATAATGATCGTAACTTTATCACCTTCTTTGATATAGTATAGTTCATTAGTCATTCTCTCTTGAGGAATTTCTAATTGCTCCCAAGTTTCAGTATCCATAAATACTAAATACTCACCAGATGAATATGAATATTGCATATCTTTTTTATCAATTTGAGCCGTAGCCATTCTCTCATCACTCTTGAATGTGTAATCGATAATAGCTCCCGTTCTTAAATTCTTCAAACGACTTCTTACAAAAGCTGCACCCTTTCCTGGTTTAACGTGTTGGAACTCTAATATTTGGAAAATATCTCCTTTGTATTCTATTGTCATTCCTGTTTTAAAATTATTGCTTGATACCATAATATCCTCCCATTTTTATTATTATACTACATTTTATCATTCTTGTCTATTCTATCAAATCTATTTTGTAATTAAATTTCTTACTTTCCTTAGGCTTTAACACAATCAAATCATCTTTTGTATAGAAATCATAGTTAGTATCAAAATGATCATTATTTCCATACCAAGGTTCTAAACAAATAAATGGTGCATCTTTATCAAAAGGTGTCCAAATCGCAAGTGTTTTAAAATCTGGAAAACTTAGCTTTATTCCCTTGTTTTCTTTGTTTAGTAAATATACATAACTTGACTTAACATCTTTAATTAAGATTGTATCAATATTAAATAATTCTCTTTTTAGTTTTAATTCTTTAGTTTTATTTGCATAAACGATAGTATTAAAATCTAAAGTACTATTACTATGAACTTTTGGACTCTTAATATCTTCTTCCTTTTCAAAAACTAAACGATAATCTTCTATTTTAGATATTTTAAATGCTGGATGCCAACCAAAATTAAATGCCATTTTTTTATCATCTACATTCTTAATTTTAATATCAACTAATAAAGACATTCCTTTTAATTTAAATTTGATATCTACTTCATATTTAAAAGGATAACTTAAAAGAGTTTCTTCGCTATATTTACTTCTTAAAACTACTTCATCTTCTTCTTGGCTTACAATATCAAATACCATTCCTTTTAAAAAGCCGTGTTTTTCAATCTCATATTCTTTACCATCAATTATAGTCTTCCCATCCCTTAACTTTCCAATAATAGGAAACAAAAATGGAGCTGACTTATTCCAATACAAAGGATTAGAATCGTGAATGTAAGATATCGAACTCGCTAGTTTTTTAAGTTCTGCACCTTTTAAAGCAATTTCAACACTTAAAGTTTTATTTCTTATTTTAACCATATTATCACCTTTATCTATTTTACCAAATTTTAAAAGAAAATCATAGTGATTTATGATATAATAACTTTAAGGTGAAAAGTATGATTATTAAAAAAGCTAACCCTTGTGGGTTTTGCTCTGGAGTAAAAGGGGCAATTACAAAAGTAATTAATTTAATAGAAGATCAAAATATAGAAAAACCTCTTTATATTTTAGGATATCTAGTTCATAACCGTTTTATTAATGATGCTTTAAAAACAAAAAAAATAAAAGTAATTACCGAAGAAGATATCTTCCAAATTAAAAAAGGTACAGTTATCTTAACTGCACATGGTACACCAAAAAAAACAATTGATTTAATTAAATCTCAAAAATTAAATCTTGTTGATGCAACTTGCCCTAAAGTTAAACACATCCATAAGCAAATAGAAAAATATATTAAAGATGATTATCAAGTGTTATTTTTAGGAGTTAAAAATCATCCGGAAACAAAAGCAATTACAAGTAATTACAATGTAAGTTTAATTACTTTAGATGATTTATCTTTTTCAAAAGAAAAAAGTAAATTAGTTTTAATTAGCCAATCTACTTTATCTTATTTAGATTATCATGAAGTATATAAGAAATTAACTTCATTAGGACATAACATTACTAAAGCAGAAACAATTTGTAATGCAACATATGCAAGACAAAAAGCAGTAATTGATGCAAAAGATGCAGACTTAGTAATTGTTGTTGGAGATACGTTAAGTAACAATACAAAAATGCTAGCAATAGTTGCTAAGAAATATAATAATGTAGATAGTATTAGAATTGAAAATATAGAAGATTTGAATACTTATGATTTATCTAAATACAAAAACATTTTAGTTACAGCTGGAGCGTCTACTCCTAGCGCAATCATAAATGAAGTATTAGATATCTTACAAAACAAATTTGATAAAAAACCATATAAATCTTTACTTAATTTAGAAGACTATTTAAAGTTCTAAAAAGACGAGCATATTGCTCGCCTTTTTTTAATCTCTTAATTTTGCCCCTAATTTTGTCTTTAGAGCCGAGTAAATACGATCCATTAGTGTATTTATCTCTTTTTCTGTTAACGTCTCATAAGAGCCTAATTTAATTCTTAAAGCAATTGATTTATATCCTTTTTCGATTTCTTCACCTTTATATAAATCAAATACATAAACATCTTGCACAAGCCTACTTTTTACATCTTTAATTACATCAATTAAATCTCCTGCTTTTATTTCATCCTTTACAAGCAACGCAATATCTCTTTCAACTTCCGGAACTTTAGAAATCTTTTCATACGGTTTGATTTCAAGTTCTTTTTTTAGTAGTTTACTTAAATCAACTTCTAGTAAATAGATATCTACTAAATCATGTTTACTTGCATATTCAGGATGAAGTGCACCTAACATACCAACTGCTTTATCATTATATAAAATCTTAGCAGCTTGACCTGGATGTAATTCAGCTACATAATCCAACATTTCATATTTAAAATTATATTCAGTAAATACATTTTCTAAAATGCTTTTTAGAAGATAAAAGTTATTCTTTAAGTTAGCTTCTTTATTCCATAGTCCATCTATAAACTTACCAGAAAGTAAAATTCCTAAATGTTCTCTTTCTTTACTTTCTTCTTCTTCCTTATAGTAAATTTTACCAATTTCAAATACTGCTAAATTAGATTCTCTTCTTGCTTGATTATATTTAGCAGTTTGAACTAACCCTACAGCTAAATTTTGACGTAAATATTCGTGTTCACTACTTAAAGGTTGTAATACTTTTAATTCTTCTAAGTTGCTATTAGGATTTAAAACAAACTGTTTATTAGCATCTTTATCTAATAAACTATAATTCATAACTTCATTTAAGCCTAAACTAGCTAAAGTTCTTCTTAATTTTCTTCTTTCCTTTTGATAAACACTTAATCCGCCAGCAAGAGGCATTGCAGGTAAAGTATTAGGCATTTTATCATAACCATAAAGTCTTGCTATTTCTTCAATTAAATCTTCTTTAATATTAATATCTAAACGACGATTAGGAACAGTTACAAGTAAAGTAGCTTTTTCTTTTTCTACTTCAAAGCCTAAACTTTCTAAAATAGCAATAATTTCATCTTCCTTAATTTTTACACCCAAAATACTATTAACTTCTTTAACTTTTAAAGGAATAGTTTTATCACCTATATATAGTGTACCTTCAGAAGCATATCCTTGATATACTTTCGCATTTGCATATTTTTGGAATAAGTAACAAGCATATTCTCCTGCCTTAACTGTTTGATTTACATCTACTCCTCTTTCATAGCGAATTGATGATTCACTAACTAAGTCCAATCTACGTGATGTTCTCCTAATTTGTCTTGGATTAAATACAGCAGCTTCTAATAATATATTTTTAGTATCACTTGTAATCTCTGTTTCTAAACCACCCATTACTCCAGCTAAGGCAATTCCTTTAACTACATCAGTAATTAAGATATCTTCATCTTTTAATTTTCTTAAGGTATCATCTAGTGTTTTAATTGTTTCATTACTATTAGCTTTTCTAACTAAAATAGTATTTCCCACTTTATCATAATCAAAAGCATGTAGAGGTTGACCAAATAACATTAAAATATAGTTTGTAATATCAACTACATTATTGATTGGTCTAATACCAGATGCAATTAATCTTGATTTAATAAATTGAGGTGATTCTTTAATTTCAATATCTTTTACTAAAAACCCAGTATATAAAAGACAATCTTCAGTTTCAATTTTGATATCTAAGATATCTTCTGCTTGTTCTTTTTCATACTTTATCTTATATTCCTCTTTTAATAATGGCCTTCTAAAAATAGCACCAATTTCTTGAGCCATACCTTTCATTGACATTAAATCAGCACGATTAGATGTTACAGCTAAGTCTAAAACTATATCATCAAAATCTAATGCTTTTAAAGGATCTGATCCAACTTCTACTTTGTTTTTGAAATAGTAGATACCGTTTTGATATTCTTCAGGAACATATTTATGTTCTAAACCTAATTCATCTAAAGAACAAATCATCCCGCAAGATTCAATTCCTCTAATTTTAGCTTTCTTTATTTTAAAACCATCTAAAAGTTCAGCCCCAACTAAAGCTACAATTACATATTGCCCTTTTCTTACATTAGGTGCACCACATACAATTTGTAACACTTCAGTCTTAACATCAACTTGACATAATGATAAATGGTCTGAGTTTGGATGAGGCTCGCATTCTAAAACATAACCAATTGTTATGTTAGTTCCCTTTAGAACTTTACTAACACCATCTACCTCTAAAGCATGTTTAGGCAGACTGTCAATAATTTCTTGATCAGTTATTCCCTTTAAATCTACAAGTTCTCTTAACCAATTAATTTTTACTAACATACAAACCTCCTAAAATTGCCTCATGAATTTTAAATTATTAGTGTAGAATTCACGAATATCATCGATTTGGTATTTAACCATCGTTAGTCTTTCTAATCCTACACCAAAAGCAAATCCAGTATATTTCTTAGAATCATATCCTGCCATCTCTAAAACATTAGGATGAACCATACCAGCTCCCAAAAGCTCAATCCAACCAGTGTGCTTACATAAAGGACAACCTTTACCTCCACACTTATAACAAGAAACATCTACTTCTACACTTGGTTCAGTAAACGGAAAAAAAGAAGGTCTAAATCTAATATTCATTTCTTTTCCAAATAACTTAGTAAAGATTGTTGTTAGTGTTCCTTTTAAATCAGCCATTGTAATATCTTTTCCAACAACCAATCCTTCAATTTGAGAAAACTGATGAGAGTGTGTTGCATCATCATTATCTCGACGATAAGCACTACCGGGACAAATAATCTTAAATGGTTTCCCTTTCTTCTTCAGCATCGTTCTCACTTGAACTGGTGATGTATGAGATCTTAATAATGTTTCACTAGTAATATAGAATGTATCTTGCATATCTCTTGCTGGGTGATCTTTTGGAACATTAAGCATTTCAAAATTATACTTATCCCATTCTACATCTGGCCCTTCTTCTACTTCATAGCCCATTTCCATACAAATATCTTCAAACTCTTCTTTTACTTGCATTAGAGGATGTATAGATCCTTTACTAAGTTTTGGTGCAGGAAGTGTAATATCGATAGTTTCTTTAGCTAGCTTTTCTTTAATCTTTTGTTTTTCTAATTCTAAGACTTTCTTTTCAACTTCTACTTCTACTTTCATTTTATATTCATTACCAGCCATGCCTAATTTCTTTTTATCATCTACTGATAATCCCCTCATTAGCTGCATTACTTCTTGGTATTTGCTTTTCTTGCCTAAATATTGAGCTTTAACGTCATTTAACTCTACATCACTTTTAGCTTTACCAATTGCAAGTTTTGCTTCTTCTTGTAAATTTTCTAACTCTTTCAAAATCTTTTCCATATTCTCTTCTATCTCCTTCTATAAAAAAAGTCCTTAAAATAATATTTAAGGACGAATGTTTCCGCGGTACCACCTTAGTTCATAGTAAAAACTATGCGACTTACTTTTCTTGATAACGCAGCTATAATCCTGCGGGCATCCCACTCCAAAGGTGAATTCATAACATCTAAAGTAAATTACTCCCACCAATGTAATTCTCTCTTTAACTTTAGTAATAGTTATTACTACTTCTTTTTCAACGTTTTAATAATTATATCACTATTTTCGTTCTTTTGCAATCATAAAAATGATTTTTTCACACGATGAAGGAAATCATGATTATCTTTTACTAATAGTTTAATTTTCTTGTTTGCAAGTTTTGCTTCAACACTTACAACATTATCAACTTTAATTTCTTTACCATCAGCCACCATTAAGATATCTTCATAATTGCCTTTTAATAAACATCTAGTTTCTTTCTTTAAAATTAAAGATGAGGATAAAGTCTTAAAAGCATTATTATTGATTGAGGCAATCTCAGTTAATTGGTAACATAAAACACTTGGTTCAATAACCGCTCCGTTTAAGCCTTTATTATAAGCAGTAGATCCACTAGGAGTACTTAAAATAAGACCTGTTCCTCTAAAAGTTTCAAAATACTCTTTATTTAAATAAACATCAATATTAATAGTTTTAATTGGACTAATAACAACTAAGTCATTTAAGGCATAACCCTTAATCTTTTCATTTCCGTTTACTTTATAACAAAGTAAATTATATTGATTTAATTTATACTTTTTAGCCTTTAGTTTTTCTAAAAGTTCAGGAAACTCTTCTAAAACAAAATCTGTATAAAATCCTAGCTTACCAGTATTTATCCCAACAAAAATGACATTATCTGCTAAATGAAGATATTCTTCTACTGCTTTAAGCATTGTGCCATCACCACCAAAAGAGAAAACATATTCTGGATTTTCTTTTGAATAGATATCTTTTTTTAAATAAGTTTTGATTTTATCTGGCATTTTACCTACATAACTATATTTCATCTTTATTCCTTCCTTACTGAATTTAATTTATATTCCTTTTCTTCTAAAGGATTTTTTACTTTTTTAAGTTCGTGTTTTTCTTCTAATTTATCAATTGTCTTTTTAATCTTAGTCATCTCCACATCTAACTTTTGTGCTGCTCCGCTTGCTTTTAGTAATCTAAATTTAATTGTTCCTGGAATTTGATAATCATACTTATAGTTTAAAGAATGTTCAATACTGGCCCAAAAATGCATAACATGAGTTCTTACCTGAAATTCAATATAAATAGTCTTAGGCCCTTCGATTGTTTCTGTAATATACTGAGCAATAATATGTAAAGATTGATAGCCACTAGGTTTAGGTTTCTTCACATAATCTTTAATTGTAATAATTTTCAAATCTCTTCTTGAAGTAATTAAGTCTTGAACTAAGTATACATCATCTATATACTTACAAATAATTCTTACTCCAGCAATATCTTGAATTTTTTCTGGAATTTCTTTAAGATCAATCTCAAGTCTTGCTGCTTTTTGTAAGATTGCGTCAATTGTTTTAACACGACCAGTTACAATCTCAATTGGATTGTATAAACCTTTTAAAATGTACTGTTTACGAATTGATTCTAGTTTTACAATAAAACCTTCTACCGCTAATTCATAAGGTAAAAGAAAACTTTGCCAATCATTTGAATTCAAAAAAATCACTCCTTTTTATATTTTATATATTTTTATATAAATTACTTGCATTTTTGAAAATTTTTAGTATAATACAATATATCGCTACAAGGAGGATATATATGGCTACTACTAATAGAGATTTGCGTACACTTTTAACTTTAGAAGAATATGAACGAATAATGTCAAATTTCAGTAATCTCGACTTTCAAACAAATCATTATTTTGATACATCTCGTTTTTCATTAAAAGCTGAAGATTGTTCGTTAAGAGTTCGTGAACGAGAAACTTTTGAACTTGTTTTCAAGATTAAAAAAAGCTATGAAACAGTAACTTTTAGTGATATGATTACAAAAGAACAATTAGAAAAAATGGTTGAAACTGGGGATATTCCTAAAGGTGATGTAAAACCTGAAGTTAAAAGAATAATTAAAGATCAAAAACTTGTAAACTTTATGAGCCTTTCAACAGTCCGTCTTTTTATGCAATGCAAGAACGGAGTTGTTTATCTTGATAAATCTACGTATTGTGGGATGACAGATTATGAACTTTACTATAACCCAACTACAAATTACTACCAAGGACGTAAAGAATTCGTAGAGTTAATTAGAGATTTTAATATTGTTTATAAAAAATGCGAAAAGAAAATTATTCGTACTTATGAAGCATTAAAAAGATTTAATTAAAAAGCACATTAAAAAATGTGCTTTTTTTATTTATCAGAAAAACGTAAATGTTTAATATAATCACAATCCTCTGGATTGTTCTTCAAACAAACACTACAAATAGCTTCTCTTTTGTCTTGAGGTAAGAAAAGCGTAATGTCTTCTTCATTATACCCTACTTGCAATTCATAATCAGCTACGATAATAGGGCGTTTTAAGACACTAGGATTATCGATAATGAAGTCAACTAATTCACTAGTTTTCATTTGTTCAATTTTATTACCTTTTTCTTTAAATACGTTTGAACGCGTTGAGATAATATCTTCAAAACCATTTTCAGATTTTGTTAGCATTCTCATGATTTCTTCTTTAGATATCGGAGCGTTCAAAATGTTTTTTTCCATATAAGGAATTCCATGGTTGTCAAAATACTTTTTTACTTTACGGCAAGATGAACAACTAGGAGAAATATACAATTGTATCATAATTTAACACCCCTTTCATCAATCTTATTTTAACATAAATCATCTTTAATGTAAACAATTAATTTAAAAGATCAATTAATTTTTGATTGCCTGTTGGGTCAATTGTTAAATTAGTTTTATCACCTAAATAAACAACAGTTATTAAGTCATTACAATTTTGAAAAGCATTCTTTTCAATATTTGTAACCGAAGCTGGAATAACGATTGTTTTTAAGCTAGAGCAATATTTAAAGCACTCTTCCTTTATCGCTGGTACTCCATTTGGAATTGTAAATTCTAGTAAACTTTCACAACCATAGAAAGAACTTTTTCCCATATACAAAAGCTCATCAGGTAAAACTATTGTTTCTACACTTCTTATGTTATAGAAAGTTGTATTATGAATTCTATCAATATCATATACTTCAATATGTTTCAAACTTTGTGGAATTTTTTCTGATTGACTATGAATAACTGAACCGAAATGATATACAAAGATATCTGATGAAGAATAAAATTGATCATGGCTTTCGCGTTTTTTTCCAATAAATGGTGTTTTATAAGACTCAAGCGCATAACACCCATCTAAAATTCCAATTTCAATATTTTCTACAGAAATAGGAATTTCAATTTTTTTAATACCTGTGTTTTTAAAAGCATATTCTTCAATTGTCTTTAAACTACTATTAGGCACAAAATTTATATTCTCTAAATTAGTCGCATTTGCAAATGCACTTTTTTCAATTACTTTTACATTTTCTAAAATAGTTACTGTTTTTAAACTATAGTGATTATAAAATGCCTTTGCGTTTACAACATCGCTATTTAAGGTTACCTCTGTAATTGCAAGTGGAACTAAAATTATTTTTTCATCTTTATATAAGACATTGTTATCAGCATAATAAACTTTATTGTTTTCTTTAACTTCCACAACTTTCAAGTTTTTAAATGTAGCTGTAGAAATAAAAGCTACTATACTAGCATTATTACTCACTACCAATTCTTCCATTTCATACTCTTTATTATGAGAAAAAATCACACTAAAAACTTTCATATTATTTAATGTTTCTGGCATTTCATATTTTTTTTGATTACCCTCTTCTTGAACTGTTAGCGACACCCCTTCTGGATGAATTGTAATTTTCAAATCTTTATAGACTCCATAAAGGAAGATACTCATAAAAAAGAAAACTATAATTGTGCCTAAAAGAGAAAAATTATACACTTTTTGTCCTACTGTAACAAGTGAACGAATAACTAAAATTGCAATCAAGATATCTACTGACCATAAAAACGTCAAATTATAAGCAGTTCCAATAAAGCTAATTATTGGTAAGATATTTAAATAGAGCACTAAAAGTAAAAATAAAATTTTTAAAATATCGGTTGCAACTTTAATGTGTTTATTATTAAATACCATCTTCAGTGCAACAACAGCTATAATTAATACTGGCACTATAAAACGATTCGTAACAGCAAATAATGTATTTTTGTCATAATTTGTAAATAAGAAGTCACCTGTAAACATCTGAACAAAAATATCTACTAAATATAATGAAATATAAAGTGCTAGAAAAAGTGATAAAATTTGATTTTCTTGATGGCGGGTAGCAGCTTGACTAGCATATGAAGGACGTACTTCTGCTAATTTGCTTTTTTCTTTGCCACATTCTTCGCATTTATCACTAATACTAAAATTAGTATGCCCACAAACACAATGCCAATATTTTTCGTTGTCTTCATAAACACACCTAACGTTATGATAATTGAATTTCTTTTTTAATTCTCTACGATACAATTCTTTTTCCGGCCCTAAAGAATGAATAGCTTTAGGACTAGTAACTGTATCATAATCTGGATAATCTTTTAAATAATAAACCTTGTCTGTGGTAACAGAAAATAATTTTGGAATATAATTAACATCCTCATCTAAAACTAAAGTAATCTTAGATTCACTAGAATTAATAGGATAAGTTTGTTGTTTCCCAAAAAACTCTAAAGTAATTTCTTTAATTTTCTCTTGATTGAAATTTATAAAATATAAAACAAAGTTGGGCTCTTGTTCATAGCCTGCAAAATGCAAAGGAAAATTTTTGTATATTCTTTTTGTATAATACATACTACACGCCTCTACCAAAAATCCAGAAAGCAACCAAAGATAATGCTAAGTTTATAAATGCTGAAATAAGAATAATTTTTCTAAAATTTACATGACTTTGATATTCTTCACTAGCTTTATCTTCTTTAAGATTTCCAGCCTTTCTTTTTTTATTATCACGGGCTTGTATTCTTACAGTAAGTACCAAAAGTTCAAATACTCCAAAAATAGCTAGAGGAATTTCAAGAAATTCCGGCCTATCTCTATTTGCTAAAAATAAAGGAATACCTATAGCTAATGGCATTATTACAAGTACCAATATAATTCCAATTTGTGTTATTGTTTTATTTGTATTCATATTCTCTACCTCTTATGTTTTATATTATACAACATTTCATCAAAATATTAAAGGAAAAAAGCATTCGAAAACGAATGCTTTTTTATAAACTTAGGATTATTTTTTCTTAGTCCACTTTTTAATTAGTTCTGGTGTACCCAAAACAAAGTGTTCAGGAACTACTTCAATCCAATCCATTTTTTCGTAATCCATATTACCCTTATTATAAATAACTTTTACACGATCATCTTTACTTGCTGGATCTGGTTGAGGAATTGCTGTTAATAATGATTTAGTATATGGGTGAACTGGGTTTGAATAAATAGCTTCCGCTGTTCCAAGTTCCACAACATATCCTTGATGCATTACTGCTATCCTATCAGAAATGTACTTAATAATTGATAAGTCATGAGCAATAAAAATATATGTTAAGTTATTTTGTTCTTGTAAGTCTCTTAATAGATTCAATACTTGAGCTCTAATTGAAACGTCAAGCGAAGAAATAGGTTCATCAGCTAAAACTAATTCTGGTTCAACAATCAAAGCTCTAGCAATACCAATTCTTTGTTTTTGACCACCACTAAACTCATGTGGATAACGAGATAAGTGTTCAGGTAATAAACCTACTTCTCTCATAGCTTTAACTACTTTATTATGTCTATCTTCATTATTTTCAAATAAATTAAAGTTGTATAAACCTTCAGAAACAATATAGTCGATATTTGCTCTTTCATTTAAAGAAGCAGTTGGATCTTGGAAAATCATTTGAATGTTTTTCTTTAGATTTTTCTTTCCTTCTTTATCTTTAATACGCGAAATATCTTGACCTTTAAATAAAATTCTACCATGTGTTAATTCGTTAATACCTATAATTGCTCTAGTAATTGTTGTTTTACCCGAACCCGATTCCCCTACTAAGCCAAATGTTTCCCCTTTGTACACTTTGAAATTTAAGTGGTTACATGCTTTTACAGTAAATTTTCCCACTTTGAAATAGATATCAACATCTTGAACTTCTAGTAACACTTCACGATCATCTTTTGAGTCTTCATGTCTTATAACCTTAGCTCTTTCTGAAAACTCAATTTTAGAAACTTCCTCATAGAAATATGCTTCAGCCATTTGAATATAAGGAATTACCCATAATAGTAATATTCCACCAGTTAGTAAGCTTAATAAAAGCCAACCAATAAAACTTAAGTGGAGTTTGAATAAACGTAAGCGATATGAGCCATACATAATTGCTTTACTCATATTAATAGATCCATTACCTGATAATTCTGGACGATCAAGTACTAAATATGGAGCTAAGCAATATGAATACCACTTAAAGATTCCTGGGATTACAAGCAATACTGTCCAAAACACTAAATAAATTGTTTTGAATAGACCTAATAGTAAATTACGAACAAGATTTTCTTTTTTAAATCCTTCAAATAAACTATTAAATTTAACTTCTTTACCACGAACTAAATTTAGGTAATAATTGCGATTTCCAACATTAACTGGACCAAAACCTAAAATAGGAAAACTCAACAATGCTGTTACAAATGAAACGGCCATTGGCTCTCCAATGCCTTTTTCCTTTAATTTGGCTTTGGCTTTGGCTTTCAATAATGCAGGTTCAAATGGATTTAGAGGTTTTTTCTCTTGTTTACTCAACTTTTTCACCTCCTCCATAAATTGCAGCAACTCTTGCTGGAATTTCAGAAATAATCTTTGGTCTTTCTACTTTAGGAGATCTTGGATCTAACAACCATGTTTTCGCATAGTGTTGGCCTCCTACTTTAAATAGCGGAGCCTCCTCTACAAAATCGACTTTTAATGCAAAACTATTTCTTGGTGCAAAAGCATCACCATGAATACGGTTAAATAAACTTGGTGGTGTTCCCGGAATTGAGTACAACTTTTCTCCTTTTTGCCCTAATTGAGGTAATGAAGAAAGTAATGCCCAAGTATAAGGATGTTGCGGATTATAGAAGATATCATTAGCAGTACCAAGTTCAATAATTTGACCTGCATACATAACTGCTACTCTATCTGCAATCTCAGCAACAACACCTAAGTCGTGAGTAATAAATATTACAGTAAAACCATATTCATCTTTTAACTCTTTAATTAAATCTAGGATTTGTGCTTGAATAGTAACGTCTAAAGCTGTAGTAGGTTCATCACAAATTAAGATATCTGGTGAACAAGCAAGAGCAATAGCGATAATTACTCTTTGCCTCATACCTCCAGAAAATTGAAACGGATAATCCGTATATCTTTTTTCTGCATTAGGTATTCCTACTCTCTTTAATAAACTAATTGCTTCCTCTTTTGCTTCAGACTTACTTAATCCTCTATGAATTTTAATAACCTCTGCAATTTGGCCACCGATTCTTCTTAAAGGATTTAGTGACGTAAGCGGATCTTGGAAAATCATCGCAATCCTCTTACCACGGATGTTTAACCATTCGACGTCTGATGAAAATTTAGCAAGGTCTACACCTGCATAATTAATAATACCATCAGAAACTCTTCCGTTTTCTTCTAGCATTCCATTTAATGTCTTAGTAGTTACAGATTTTCCTGATCCAGATTCACCTACAATTGCAATAATTTCACCTTTGATAATATCTAATGAAACATTTCTAATTGCAGTTAAAACCTTACCACGAACAGAGAAACGAACTTCTAAGTGCTTAATTTCTATAATTTTTTCACCATTTTGTACTTGTCCTGGACTCTTTAATTCAATCTCACTTTTCTTAAGTTTTCTACGTTTTTTAAACAATTGATTATTATCTAAACCACGTTGACGATAGAATAAATCTTCCAAAACAGCCTTACAATATTGGCAAACTTCTTTATCTTTTCTATTTGGATCAAGTTTAGCACGACAGTTAGGACAATATGTCTTACTTTGTTCTTTAATAACATAACCATCACTAAAAATGATACTATCTTCTGTAAACTTTACAGAACGTTCTTCCTCTTCTTTACTCTCTACTACTAAGTAAACACAACTTGTTAGTCGTTGTTGTAACAATTTTTGACAAGGTAAATCTGGTCGATCTTGATATTTAAATATATTCACAACAACAATTAAATCTGTATAAATACGAAGATTTTGAAGAATTTCATCTCCCTTATAAAGTTGTAAATTTTCTTTTGGATCCCAAACAATCAAATCAATTCCATCAACAGTCATTTTTACTGGAATTTGTCCACTTGTAAGTGCGTAATATTCTTTATAAATCTTACTAGTTAACTTACTGTTAAACTCAGTTTCTAAAAACTCTAAATCCCCAACAAAATAAATTTCTTTCTTTAAAGCCATATTATACCTACCTATGTCTCCTAGGATCTAGCGAATCTGATAAGGCAAAACCTATTAAGAAAAATGCTAAAATGATGAGACCTAAAGCCAAAGATGGCCAGATAAACTCATGGAAATATAGCGTGAAATTTTTCCTTCCATTTTCGATGAGTGATCCTAAAGAAATTTTAGTTGGCGTTAAACCAAGACCGAAGAAACTTAATCCTACCTCACTTGAAATTATTCCTGGAATCATCAATGATCCTTGAGTAACGATAACAGCTAGTAAATATGGAAGTAAGTTCTTAGTCATAATTCTACGCGCTGGAGTACCTAGCGTGTGAGAGGCTAAGTTATACTCTCTATTTAGAATAATTAGCGTTTGGTTACGAACAAACTGAGATAAACCTACCCAACCTGTAAATGTCAAAGAAATAATCAATCTTGTCTCATCTTGCATTGTTGGGAATGTTGCTCTTAACACTAATGCTAATAACATATAAATTAATAATCCAGGAATATTTGAAATTAAGTTGTATAACCCAATAAAGAAAACATCTAGTTTTCTAAAAAAGCCCCAAATCAACCCTGCAATTGTTCCTACAACAAGGTTAATACCAGCTGAAATAACAGCTAATGATAAAGACTTTCTTATTCCTGTCCATATTCCGTAAAATAAGTCTTTTCCTTCTATATCACATCCTAAAAGATGTACTCCATCTGGTTTTAAATGAACTCTATGCATATTTACAGCTAAAAACCCTTCAGGTGTAAAGAAAGGAATTATTATAGCCCCAACAACAATTAGAACTAAAACCACGATACCAATAATAGCTCCTGGATTTTTAAAGAATACTTTAAACACAGACTTAAAATATGAATAAGGAGCCGTAGCGATTCTTTCAGACTCTAAACTTTTATCTTCTCCAACAAGAGTAAATAACTCTTCTTTCTTTGGTAGTTGAGCAAAAGTAGCTTCACCGCCATTAAAACCAGGTAAATTATCTACATTAAATTTATCTAAATTTCTCATACGCTACCTCCTATCTTGCCCTTAACCTAATTCTAGGATCAAAGAATATTGTAATAATATCCCCTAGTAAGAATGCTAACATAGATAAACCAGCATAAATCATTGTTAATCCTTGGATTAATTGGAAATCATTTCTTGTTAAAGCCGTTGTTAATATTCCTCCAGTTCCTGGAATTGACCAAATTTTTTCTACATAGTACGAACCCACAAACGAGAATAATAACGTTCCTGGAATCGATCTTACTAGTGGAACTATTGAGTTTCTTAATACATGTGTATACATAATACGATTTTCAGATAAACCTTTAGATTTTGCAAATTTTACATAATCTGAATTTAATTCGTCAACCGTGAATCTTCTTACCCACATTGATGTTCCTGGTATTGATAAAAACACCATACAAAATATTGGTGGGATTAAGGAAGTAGGTATATTTTCGTTATAAACAAATCCTGCTTTTAACCAACCAAAAATTCCGTCTGCTTTACCCATTACTGAATTCATCAATAAATAGAAAACTAATCCAGGAATAGCATAGTTTAATACGATAAATGCTGTTCCTAGTTTATCAATTACACCACCTGGTTTTTTAGCCATTACAAGACCTAGTGGATATGATAATACATAAACGAGTGCCGTAGTAATCAAAGAAATACGCATTGAAATACCCATTCTTTCACGAATGATTTGAGGGATTTCTTTATCTGGGTACATTATACTTTTACCTAAATAAACTGTACCTTCCCAGTATCTTATGATTCTAGTGTAATTAGTATCCCATGTAACTGGAATTTTCTTAGGAATTGGTAAAAGCCAGTAAATGTACTGAAGTGCCCCAACTAAACCTGATCTACGATGACCATCTAATGTAGTTCTACCATATCTATAAAGTACTAAGTTTCTCCATGCTTCTGCACCAGAAGGATTAGATCCTTTGATTTTGTTATAAGTTGGAACATCATACAATTGATAATCTGGAATTAATCTTAATAATAATGAAACTAACACTACTACTAGTAAAAGAGTAAATAGAGAAGAAAAAATTCTTTTTAAAATGTACACAAAGGTTTCGTTAGTAAGTACTTTTTTAACTCTTTTAGCTGCTACCTTAAGTTTTCCTTTTTGCTCGTTACTTAATTCTGCATATATTAAAGTTAAAGCACTTCCTATAAGCCATAAAATCACCAATGTTAAAAATACTGTAAACACTGGATGCGTTGCTGCTTGTAAAATCATAATTTTTCCTCCATTTATAATTAAAACAAAGAGGGGTTACTTACGAAATAATTAACCCCCCTTATTTAAAATTATTTAAATAGTATTATAAACTATTTATATACTACTCTACTTCAGCTTTGTATGCTGCAACGATAGCTGCTCTTTGTTCTTGAGTAATACCACTACCCTTAATAACAACTACGTTCTTGAACTTATCTGAAGTTAATCCATAGCTTGCTCTTCCTGCTTGATAAGGAATTGTACGAGCAACTGCTGGACGATATCCGTTTTGTGATAACCATGGAACGATAATAGCATATTCGTAAATTAAAGCATATTCTGCTTCAGCAAATTTACGGAATCTTTCACTCATTCTACTGCTATCAGTAATAGCATTTCCTAATTCATATAATTCTGTATAAGGTCCTAAAATCTCTTCTTGTAATGTAGCAATTGCTGGATCTTGTAAGCTTTCAGCATCAAATCCTAACATTTCAACCATATCTCCACCAACTACCATTGTGTGCAAGAATGTCTTAGGGTCTGCATAGTCTGGACCCCAACCACTCCATAATGAGTAGTCATAGTTAGATAAGATTGAACCCCATTGTACGTTTTGGTTTGCATCTGCAGGAACCAAAATTTGAACTTGAACAACTCCGCCTGAGTTTTCAGTAATTGAATTATACGTAGCTGTTTGGTAAGGACGAACTGTTGCATTTCTAGTACCAACAACGTCTAGTTTGATTGGGAAATCAGCTTCTGTTAAACCAGCTGCAATTAATTCTTCCTTAGCTGCTGCAAAGTATTCAGCTGCTTTAGTTGGACTATATGTTGGGTCTGCAGAACCTTTTCCGTTAAGGAATCCTGTTAATGAAGCTTCACCAGAGATTCCTTGTTTTTCTCTCCAAACTTCATCAACGTGATCTGCATAATCCTTACCATTTTCATCAGTAGCTAATTCTCTAACTGTATAACCTCTCATTAACCATTGTGATGGGAAGTTAGGGTTATAATATGTTAAATAGTTTAATGCATCTTGTCCATATTGAACACCTAAACGGAAGTTAGTATTTCTAACTGCTAATTTAGTAGCATTTTGTTCAGCTGCTGTTTTAGCTGGGATATCAGCTGGATATTCATAATTCTTTCTATTAAAGTTGAAGTATCCAATATATGTAGCTCCACCTACTGAAGGAACAGCGTTACATAATGGGTTAGCTGGTTCTTCTAATGATCCTGTTCCATTTGGTCCAAGAACATATTTTTCATAACCTACAAGGTCATTTTCGTTTACTGTAAAACTATCAACAGCACCACTTTCGAACCATTCTCTTAATTTAGAGTTTGTAGCGATGTCTGCTGAGTAATATTGTAATTCGATGTGGTCAATATATACATGGTCTACATCAAAATATTTTGTGTTCTTAGTATATTCAATCTTAGATTCTCTATCATATCTAGTCATTCTATAAGCGCCGTTAACTAAAATTTTGTTTTCGCTAATACCAAAATCAGTACCCACTTCATCTAAGAATGGTTGATGAACTGGTAAGAATGGAGAATATGTTAAGTTAGATAAGAAATAAGGAACCTTTTCAATAAGTTTGTAAGAAACCTTGTATTTTCCATTAGCTTTAACTCCAACTGTGCTAAAGTCTAAGTGTGCTTCTAACTCAGCTAATCTAGCAACTTCTGCATCATGTGCTGCTTCTGCTTGTTCATCTGTAGCCGGGCTTTCTTCTGAGCCGTTAGCTGCTTTCCAAGATGCAATCCATGCAGCTGAATCTGAGTTGTAACTATCAACACTATTTTTAACTGTGTGTGCTTCATAATATTCAGCAGCACCATCAATTAGGCCAGTAACGATTTGAACTGTAGCTGATGCTACTTTAGGATTTAAAACATATTTTAATCCTGCAACAAAGTCGTCAGCAGTAACTTCTGCATAAGCTTCGCCTGTATCGTTCTTTACCCATTGAACTCCTTCGTGAAGTTGGAAAGTATAAATTTCCTTAGCTCCACCATCTGCGTCTTCAATCTTATAACCTTTTGCCATTACTCCAACTAATGCACCATGTTTGTCGTTGTCAATTAAACCTTCAACCATGTTAGTGTATTTTTCAGAGTTATACGTCCAAGAGTTAACTAAATAGTCAAAGTGCTCTTGGTCTGTATCTGTAGAATAAGCACCTTTATAGTAGTTTTTAATATCGAACGTCATTCCTGCAACTGTATAAGTCTTGCCATAACCATCTTTACCTGCTTTTCCTTGAGCTGGTGGATTAGAATATTTGCTTGCTAAAGAGATAAAACCTTCTTCAACAGCATCATTTTTTTCGTACTTGTACTTGTCTACTAAAGACCCGTAACCACCTACGAATTGTTCTTCTGGATCTCCGCCTGGATCACAAGAACATCCAACCAACAATAGAGCAGCAAATAAAACTAATAATAAACTTGTTAATTTTTTCATTTTTTCCTCCTTGTTTATTTTATGTATCACTTTGATGTGATTGTTACTATTATACACACATTTATTTGTCTTGTCAACATTTTTTTAAAATGTAAGCGTTTTATACTAATGGTTAGATTAAACAGTTGCTAAATAACTTGGTATAAAACGCTTACATTAATGTTTTGTTTTATTTTGTTTAAAAAACAAAGAGGGATTACTTACGAAATAATTAACCCCCCTTATTTAAAATTATTTAAATAGTATTATAAACTATTTATATACTATTCTACTTCAGCTTTGTAAGCCGCAACAATAGTTCCTTTTAATTCTTGAGTTATAGTTTCAACAGCTACAACTACGTTCTTGAACTTATCTGAAGTTAATCCATAGCTTGCTCTTCCTGCTTGATAAGGAATTGTGCGAGCAACTGTTGCACGATATCCGTTTTGCGATAACCATGGAACGATAATAGCATATTCGTAAATTAAAGCATATTCTGCTTCAGCAAATTTACGGAATCTTTCACTCATTTTACTAGCATCTGTAATCTTAGCACCTTCTTCATATAATGCTGTATAAGGCCCTAAAATCTCTTCTTGTAATGCAGCAATTGCTGGATCTTGTAAGCTTTCAGCATCAAATCCTAACATTTCAACCATATCTCCACCAACTACCATTGTGTGCAAGAATGTCTTAGGGTCTGCATAGTCTGGACCCCAACCACTCCATAATGAGTAGTCATAGTTAGATAAGATTGAACCCCATTGTACGTTTTGGTTTGCATCTGCAGGAACCAAAATTTGAACTTGAACAACTCCGCCTGAGTTTTCAGTAATTGAATTATACGTAGCTGTTTGGTAAGGACGAACTGTTGCATTTCTAGTACCAACAACGTCTAGTTTGATTGGGAAATCAGCTTCTGTTAAACCAGCTGCAATTAATTCTTCCTTAGCTGCTGCAAAGTATTCAGCTGCTTTAGTTGGACTATATGTTGGGTCTGCAGAACCTTTTCCGTTAAGGAATCCTGTTAATGAAGCTTCACCAGAGATTCCTTGTTTTTCTCTCCAAACTTCATCAACGTGATCTGCATAATCCTTACCATTTTCATCAGTAGCTAATTCTCTAACTGTATAACCTCTCATTAACCATTGTGATGGGAAGTTAGGGTTATAATATGTTAAATAGTTTAATGCATCTTGTCCATATTGAACACCTAAACGGAAGTTAGTATTTCTAACTGCTAATTTAGTAGCATTTTGTTCAGCTGCTGTTTTAGCTGGGATATCAGCTGGATATTCATAATTCTTTCTATTAAAGTTGAAGTATCCAATATATGTAGCTCCACCTACTGAAGGAACAGCGTTACATAATGGGTTAGCTGGTTCTTCTAATGATCCTGTTCCATTTGGTCCAAGAACATATTTTTCATAACCTACAAGGTCATTTTCGTTTACTGTAAAACTATCAACAGCACCACTTTCGAACCATTCTCTTAATTTAGAGTTTGTAGCGATGTCTGCTGAGTAATATTGTAATTCGATGTGGTCAATATATACATGGTCTACATCAAAATATTTTGTGTTCTTAGTATATTCAATCTTAGATTCTCTATCATATCTAGTCATTCTATAAGCGCCGTTAACTAAAATTTTGTTTTCGCTAATACCAAAATCAGTACCCACTTCATCTAAGAATGGTTGATGAACTGGTAAGAATGGAGAATATGTTAAGTTAGATAAGAAATAAGGAACCTTTTCAATAAGTTTGTAAGAAACCTTGTATTTTCCATTAGCTTTAACTCCAACTGTGCTAAAGTCTAAGTGTGCTTCTAACTCAGCTAATCTAGCAACTTCTGCATCATGTGCTGCTTCTGCTTGTTCATCTGTAGCCGGGCTTTCTTCTGAGCCGTTAGCTGCTTTCCAAGATGCAATCCATGCAGCTGAATCTGAGTTGTAACTATCAACACTATTTTTAACTGTGTGTGCTTCATAATATTCAGCAGCACCATCAATTAGGCCAGTAACGATTTGAACTGTAGCTGATGCTACTTTAGGATTTAAAACATATTTTAATCCTGCAACAAAGTCGTCAGCAGTAACTTCTGCATAAGCTTCGCCTGTATCGTTCTTTACCCATTGAACTCCTTCGTGAAGTTGGAAAGTATAAATTTCCTTAGCTCCACCATCTGCGTCTTCAATCTTATAACCTTTTGCCATTACTCCAACTAATGCACCATGTTTGTCGTTGTCAATTAAACCTTCAACCATGTTAGTGTATTTTTCAGAGTTATACGTCCAAGAGTTAACTAAATAGTCAAAGTGCTCTTGGTCTGTATCTGTAGAATAAGCACCTTTATAGTAGTTTTTAATATCGAACGTCATTCCTGCAACTGTATAAGTCTTGCCATAACCATCTTTACCTGCTTTTCCTTGAGCTGGTGGATTAGAATATTTGCTTGCTAAAGAGATAAAACCTTCTTCAACAGCATCATTTTTTTCGTACTTGTACTTGTCTACTAAAGACCCGTAACCACCTACGAATTGTTCTTCTGGATCTCCGCCTGGATCACAAGAACATCCAACCAACAATAGAGCAGCAAATAAAACTAATAATAAACTTGTTAATTTTTTCATTTTTTCCTCCTTGTTTATTTTATGTATCACTTTGATGTGATTGTTACTATTATACACACATTTATTTGTCTTGTCAACATTTTTTTAAAATGTAAGCGTTTTATACTAATGGTTAGATTAAACAGTTGCTAAATAACTTGGTATAAAACGCTTACATTAATGTTTTGTTTTATTTTGTTTAAAAAACAAAGAGGGATTACTTACGAAATAATTAACCCCCCTTATTTAAAATTATTTAAATAGTATTATAAACTATTTATATACTATTCTACTTCAGCTTTGTAAGCCGCAACAATAGTTCCTTTTAATTCTTGAGTTATAGTTTCAACAGCTACAACTACGTTCTTGAACTTATCTGAAGTTAATCCATAGCTTGCTCTTCCTGCTTGATAAGGAATTGTGCGAGCAACTGTTGCACGATATCCGTTTTGCGATAACCATGGAACGATAATAGCATATTCGTAAATTAAAGCATATTCTGCTTCAGCAAATTTACGGAATCTTTCACTCATTTTACTAGCATCTGTAATCTTAGCACCTTCTTCATATAATGCTGTATAAGGCCCTAAAATCTCTTCTTGTAATGCAGCAATTGCTGGATCTTGTAAGCTTTCAGCATCAAATCCTAACATTTCAACCATATCTCCACCAACTACCATTGTGTGCAAGAATGTCTTAGGGTCTGCATAGTCTGGACCCCAACTGCCCCACAGCGAGTAGTCATAGTTAAAGCCCCATCTTTCATTTTGATAAGTATAATCCATAACTAAATTTTGAATAACTACAACTCCACCTGAGTTTTCAGTAATTGAATTATATGTAGCTGTTTGGTAAGGACGAAAAGATGCGTTTCTAGTGCCAATAACGTCTATTTTGATTGGAAAATCAGCCTCTGTTAATTTGCCTGATGTAATTAATTCAGCTTTTGCTAAAGCAAAGTATTCAGCTGCTTTAGTTGGACTATATGTTGGGTCTACAGAACCTTTTCCGGTAAGGAAACCTGTTAATGAAGCTTCACCAGAGATTCCTTGTTTCTCTCTCCAAACTTCATCTACGTGATCTGCATAATCCTTACCATTTTCGTCAGTAGCTAATTCTCTAACTGTATAACCTCTCATTAACCATTGTGATGGGAAGTTAGGGTTATAACACGCTAAGTATTTTAGTGAATCTTGTCCATATTGAAATCCTAAACGGAAGTTAATGTTTTTAATTGCTTCTTTTGTAGCTAGTTTTTCTCTATCTGTTTTTGGGGCAATATTTGTTGGATATTGATAAAAAGTTCTATTGAAATTGAAGTATCCAAAAAATGTAGCTTCACCTACCGAAGGAATAGAATTACATAATGGGGAAGCCGGTTCTTCTAATGTACCTGTACCGTTTGGGCCGACGATATATTCCTCAAATCCTTCTGTATCGCTTTCGTTAATTACAAAACTATCTATAACTCCAATATCAAACAATTCTCTTAATTTAGAATTTAAAACAAACCTTGTATCATAACATTGTAATTCGATATGATCAATATATACATGATCTACATCATAATATTTAGTATTCTTAGTATATTGAATTTTAATTTCTCTATCATATCTTGTCATTCTATATGCGCCGTTAACTAGAATGTGGTTTTGGCTAATACCAAATTGAGAACGCATTTTTTCTAAGTATGGCTTATAAACCGGCAAGAACTGTCATTCCAGCTAATTTTTCTGCTTCAATCGCTGCCGCTTCATGAGCTTGTGAAGCATTAGGAACTACTGTTTTTCCTCCAAAATCATCTTGAGTATTGTTTTCAATCCAAGCATTTACCCATGCTTCTTGGTTTGCATTGTAGCTATCTACACTATTTTTAATTGTGTGTGCTTCATAATATTCTTTAGCACCATCAATTAAATCTATAACAATTTGTACAGTAGTTGATTCTAATCTAGGATTTAAAACATATTCAAGTCCAGCAACAAAGTCTTCAGCTGTAACTTCGGCTTCTTTACCATTAGTGTCTATATAAACTTTACCTGTTTCATTGTCAACCCATTTTACTCCTTCGTGCAGTTGGAAAGTATAAATTTCTTTAGTTCCACCATCTGCATCTTCAATCTTATAACCTTTTGCTAATGCCCCTACTAATGTACCATGTTTGTTGTTTTCGATTAAACCATCAACCATGTTCGTGTATTTTTCAGAGTTAATATTCCAAGGGTTAATTAAATAGTTAAAGTGTTCTTGAGTTGTATCCATTGAATAAACACCTTTATAATAGTTTTTAATAGCAATCTCTTGACCAGCAATTTTATAAGTCTTGCCTAAACCATCAATACCCGCTTTCCCTTCAGCTGGCGCATTAGCAAATTTGTTTGCTAATGAAATATAACCATCTTTAACTTTTGAATCATATTGATATTTGTAGCCATCTGAATCTACTAATGATGCGTAACCACCTAAGAATTTTTCCTTTTGTTCTTCTTGTTCTCCGCCGTTTCCGCCTTGATCACAAGAACATCCAGCCAACAATAGAGCAGCAAATAAAACTAATAATAAACTTGTTAATTTTTTCATTTTTTCCTCCTTGTTTGATCTATCTACCACTATCTTGTGATTATTACCATTATACATATATTTAATCAACTTATCAACGAATTTTCTTTGATATAAATACTTTATTTTAAAATATTAAATAAAACTCCCAAAATTACTTTTATTGTATCTTGCTTTTAATCTTACATAATGTTATACTTTTATAAACAATTTATTAAGCTTAAGTTATTTATAAACTTAAAATAATAAGGAGGTTACAATGGAAAAGAGAAAAATTATCCTATCTGGAGTCAAACCGACAGGGACACCTACCTTAGGTAACTATATAGGAGCAATGAGAAATTTTGGAAAGCTTCAAGAACAACACAAAAATGATTTATTTGTGTTTTTTGTGGCGGACTTACATGCTCTAACAACACCTCAAAATCCTAAAGAATTAAAAAAGAATATTAATGATGTTGCTGCTTTATATTTAGCCTGTGGTCTAAAAGAAGAAAACTTACTTCTTTTTATTCAATCTGAAGTTGTAGAACACGTTCAACTATCTTTAATTTTAGAAGGTATGACATATATGGGCGAACTTGAAAGAATGACGCAATATAAAGATAAAAAGCAAAAACAAGTTGAAGGAGTATCTTCTGCTTTGTTTACTTATCCAGTATTAATGGCTGCAGATATCTTATTATATGATGCCGACTTTGTTCCCGTTGGCGAAGATCAAGTGCAACACTTAGAAATTACAAGAGATCTTGCTAATCGTTTTAATAATCGTTTTGGGGAAACATTTACCGCACCTGAAGGGTTGGTTGTAAAAACGGGAGCAAGAATTAAAGACTTACAAAATCCTTTAATCAAAATGGATAAATCAGCTCCAAATCCTAAAGGTTGTATTTATTTACTTGAACCTATTAGCTCAGTAAAG
>Ga0209719_1000161_pt1 | contig 99519 bp, 74 predicted proteins | sample AD_JPNAS2_MetaG_FD_184421 | JGI IMG/M metagenome (GOLD analysis project Ga0209719, IMG submission 184421) | Active sludge microbial communities of municipal wastewater-treating anaerobic digesters from Japan - AD_JPNAS2_MetaG (SPAdes) (version 2) | ecosystem: Engineered > Bioreactor > Anaerobic...
GGTTCAGGTTCTGGAATTATGTCATCAATATTGTCAATAATTCTATGGTATTGGTCGATGATTTGGTTTAAATCTTCGTTTATGGTTTCTGCTGAAGGTAAATTGTTCACATTATAAACTTTATATAAATAGGATGCTCCATAACGACAAGGATCTTTGGAGTAATTTGTTTGATAGAAATCTCTTATGGTTTTTTTATCAGGAACATTCCAGGATAACATTGGAGTACTAGTTTCGCTAATTCCATAAGCTAAGATAAGTCGTTCAATATCTTTGTAATAAAGATAGACAGGATAGATACCTTTACTTGTTGTATTATCCCCTTTTAGAAAGGAGATCCATGGGATTTTTGCTTTTCCACCAATTCCAAAGCTTACTTTAACCTTTGTTCCTTGGTATTCAGATATATAATGATTCGTCTTCAAATTATCTGTTTTTGCTTGCTCCAAAAACATGATTAATTGCTGATAAAAGCTATTCTTTTCTTCCATATCCATGTGTTGTAATATCCATAAAAAGCTGTGTGCATCTAGTAAAGTAGCTTCCGGGTCTTTTTTGATAATAAAGTCTTTTACTTGTCCTACAATTGCTAAAAAAGTCGAGTAATTAGCCCAGGAAACATTCCCGCTGGTTTTAAAGTCTTTAATTCCTAGTTTGCTGAATATATCATCAAACACTTTCTGGGAAATAGGTAAGTATTTGGTGTTATCCTTTATGAAGAATAAGTAGGCTATGAGTTGATAGGGTAGACCTTCTTTTTGGAACAACTCGAAACAATCACTGTCTTGACGTTCATTTTTATAAAAGTCAAACAAGATTTGTTCAATTTGTTTAGTACCCGAGTGCTGACTAAACTTATCTTTGATCCTCCAATTAAGAAGATTGTGGTCTTCCGCTTTTCCTTTAATGTTGATCTTTGTATGAACTGCAGCGTCAACAGCTTGAAAAATTGCTCCACTCCCAACATCCTCATTCTTCCAGCTATCAACACCTAAAACCTGTTGTCCATTATTGAACACATCGTATTTATAATTCTCCTCTTCATTTATATATGCAGATTCTTTAAAAGCTACAAACGGTTTACCGTCTTTATCTTTTATGAACTCAGAAAAAGACGAGAATTTTTCTTCTAAAAGGTTTTCTTGGATCATTGCTGTGAGTTTTTCTTCGACTAATATATATTTATGAGATTGTTTCATGACCAATAATGGCTGACGGTATGGTCAGTTAGCGATTTCTTTGTCCTCTTCAAATTTGTGGTATTCATTTTTTCTTGATCAAGTTGTTAGATTTTAATTACATCTATCTTTTTCATGATTCAATTAATGTGTTTCTATATTATCAACACCCACCCCCTTCTATCTGTCTCCCTTCAACTTGCTGTATACGGCCAGGTCTGTAAAAATGCCTCCGGTCAGCAGCTCGCCGGCGCGTTCGATGCCTTCCAGCTGAAAGCCGAGGCGTTGGGGGATGTTGCGGCTGGCGGTGTTGGCTACAGCGCACTTTATCTGGATCCGGTTGATGTCCAGCTCCCTGAAGGCATAGTCGCACAGAGTGCTCACGGAGCGGGTTATGATGCCTCGGCCCAGAAAATCCCGGGAGAGCCAGTACCCGATCTCAGTTTTTTTGTTGGCCCAGTCGGTGTCTTTAAAGCCAATGAGGCCCGCCAACCGGCTGTTCACCCGGATGGTGAAGGTGTATTCCATCCGATCCTTGGGGGAGTTGACCAACGATTCCACAAAAGCCTGTGTGTCTGAAAGTTGTTTGGTGGTTTCCATAAAGGGCAGAAAGGGTCCCAGGTGCTCCCGCTGGCTGTCAATGGTGTTAAAAATATCCGCTGCATCTTGCAGCTCCAGCTGCCTGAGCACAATGTTTTTGTCTATGTTCAGGATCATGATTCAATAATTTACCAACCCTATGAATTCACCCACTACCGTGAAATCATCTTCTTCCTCAATCACTATGGGGGTGTATTCCGGGTTTGCGGGCTTCAGGACTATGCGCTCGTGTTGCCACTGACCGGTTTCCCTGTCAAATGATTTTTCGCTGGTGTATTTCTTGATGGTGTAACTGCCGGTGTAATCCACATCGTACAGCCCGCGGTGTTGCACCAGCACAATTTTGTTCTGGCGCGATCCCACCACGTTGGCCCTGAATACACACAGGCTGCCATCGGGGATCCCCGGTTCCATGGAATGCCCTTTGGCCTGCACCACAAACATATTCCGGTTCAGGCGGCCCAGGCCTTCCACTTTCACCCAGCCCGACTCCTCGGCATATTGTCCCTCCCCGAAAGCGCCGCAGGCGGCCTTGAGCGAATAAAGCGGAAGAAATTCCACAAATTTTGCCCCTGTGTTAACCTCGGCTTCTATCCTCGGCCCGGGAGGAACTTCAGATTCTCTGAACAACACAGAAGCCTTTGAACGGGCAGCTTCCCCGGAACTTGCCGAGGCCTGCGGGCGCGCAGGGGAGAGCCGGGCGGCAAAGTGGTCCCGCAGCGCCTGGTTGCAGAAGTAAACGTAGCAACCCTTCATACCCCGGGTCATAAGCGTGCGGTAGGTGTTTTTGATGATGCGGTCTGCCAGTTGCGTTGCCTGCTGTGGGTCTTCTTGTATCAGTTTCTTGATTCCAAAGATGGAGCGGTCCATGGAAGAACGTTTTGTGACATCGGTTACCACACGGCCGTTTTCAAAACGGATGTCGGGGCCCACTATCACACCCACGTAATCCAGTTCCAGGCCCTGGCAGGTATGGATACACCCGATCTCGTTCACCGAATCTTCGGCAATGATCCAGGTGCTTCCGTCTTTGGTCAGGTTCCAGCGCATAGCAAAGTCGTATTGGGGGAATGTGATGTCGTAGGCTTCAGGGTTCTTTTTGCTGACCCAGTCCCAGCAATATCCCGCCACCAGTCGGGACTTGTTTGACTGGCTGTTTGCCAGGTTGTTTGTCTTGTTCTTTGCCGAGTTCTTTTCCAAAATGAGGGCACGGAGCTCCGGGGGTGAGTCGATTATGCGGAAATCAAATTCCTCACTTGTAAGCTTGATATTGGCCGTTTCCTTTAGCTGGAGGGTGTTTTCAAGCCAGGCAAGGTAACCGTCCGATCCATTGCACCGGAATTGAGATTTGAGTTTGAGCCGTTGTACGCTTGCGCCTTCTTTTTCTGCCCAGCGGGCAATCAGGTTGGATTCGCCAATATCTCTGATGTGTATCTGCTGGTCGTTGTCCACAAAGAAAACCGTGAACTTGGCGGCCCGGATCAGTTCTTTCACCTGGTTTTCTCCTTTATTCTGGTAGAGGCCGCTTTTCATGTTCAGGCGATGGGCTTCATCTACGATCAGGGTGTCGAAAGTGTTCTCCGGTATATCACAATAATCGCCGCTCCCGCCAAAGAGGTTGTCAATCATACGCTTTTTTAAGGTGCCGGCCAATTTGGCCTTGTAAACGGCCCGGGGCGCTGCGTTCTTGGAAACATACCGGGTGACCTGTCCGCGTTGGGTGAGCTCGGCCAGCAGGTTTACGGCCACCACACTTTTGCCGGTTCCCGGGCCTCCTTCCACTATCAGGACCCACTTTTTGTCGCTGCGGGCCTTTGCGGCCAGGGAAAGTGCCGTTTCATAAACCCCTTTCTGCTCGTCAATCATGATGAATTCCCGGTTACCCACAGATGCCCGGCTGCGATCGAGGCTGTGATCCAGGCTGTGATCCAGGCTGTGATCGAGGCTCTCTCTCGGCCCGTCTCTCATAATGAATTCCCGGTTACCCAAAATCATAGACGCGATGCTGTCTGCCAGCTGTTTGGAAGGCCTCAGGCGGCCGTTCTCTATACGGTACAGGATGTCTTTGTTATCCCCGTATTTGACAAACTGCTTGATGAAATCCCTTAGTTTTATGGCATCGGATTTCAGGAAAACCGGAGCTTTGCTTATATGGTAGCTGTAAAACGGGTTTGTAATGACGTTGTCCAGATTGTAGTTATGCAGGTAAGCGCAGGGAACCAGGTTTATATTGTCTTCCTGGACGGTCTGGTTGTAACTTTCAATCAATGCCGCGTAGGACCAGGCCTGGTAGGAGGGGTGCACGGTCTCGGTTTCCCCATGCTGGAAACGGGTGCGAACCATGGCATCCTTTTCTGTGAGCTGGGCCGAGGACCATTGCTTGAGTTCAATGATGATCACCTGTTCTTTTTGTTCCTGGTTCAGGCCCGTAATTATAAAGTCTATGCGCTGTGAAGTGAGCGGAATCTGGAACTCTATGGAAATACCGGCGTCGGCTGCAATTTCATGGTCCATTAGCACGTTGCCCATGTGCATCATGGAATTGGTCCACGACAAGACCTCGTTGGGAGAAGTGTGTCTGCCCAGGTGGTCATAAAAGGCCTGGTTGATCTTGGTATCTATTTCATTGTTCAGAACATCGGCCAGGAAACCTTCCTTTGTGGACTGGTAAACAATCATAGTTGGGTGTGTCTATTTTCAATATATTTCATTCCCGTTCCCCATTATCTCAGATTCTGCCCCCGGGTTACGTTTAGGTCACAACTCAGTATACTTTTTTGCGGTTCCAACCGTTTTCTATCAACTCATCTCCACTACGGGGTCTGGATTTCTCACAATTCAGTATACTTTTTTGCGGTTCCATGGGCTTTTTCCCGGGGGTATTTTTGCCCGTTCTTAATCATCTTTTCCTCTACAATCCGGAAAATGTCCAGGTTGTATTTATGCGCCAGGAAAAAGGAATAGGTTAGCACATCGGCCAGTTCTTCCTTGATGCGCTCAATGTCTATATCATCAATTTCCTGGTCTTTCTTCCATAAAAACAGCTCGTTCAATTCGGCTGCTTCCAGCATCAGAGCCAGTGCCAGGTTTTTTGCGTCGTGAAACTGTTCCCAGTCCCTTTCGTCCCTGAATGTAACGATTTTGTTAATGATATCTTCGTAACGGGTCATAATTTTATCCGGTTATATGTTGATATGTTGGCTTTTAATGCGTTGTAGTCTTTGATAAGTTTCTGATCATAATTTCATCCGGTCATATGTTGATATGTTGGCTTTTAATGCGTTGTACTCTTTGATAAGTTTCTGATCATAATTTCATCCCGTCATATGTTGATATGTTGGCTTTTAATGCGTTGTAGTCTTTGATAAGTTTCTGATCATAATTTCATCCGGTCATATGTTTGCTGATAAACAAATGTGGTTTTCCATTTGTTGGATGGAGAAGCATAACAGATATAAGGGCGTACTAAAGCTTTCTCACCTACAGCAGTGTAAAGTTAATGACTTTCTTTTAAGATTGAACTGATAGGCAGAACAATGTGGATAATTGTCCAGATGAACCGACGCCGTGCTTTTTATATGTAGCAGCACCAACTTGAATTGCACCTGCTGTGTCTCTTTTAGCGCCAATTGCTCAAACAACCGCCCAGTGGTCTTCAACAACTGTGCCTCTGTTGTCATCAATTGCTCAAACAACCGCTCGGTGGATTTCAAGACGGTGCGCCAAACACGTTTGGCGCTTATAAAAGCGCTGCTTCGCAGCACCAACTTGAATTGGACCTGCTGTGTCTCTTTTAGCGCCAATTGCTCAAACAACCGCCCAGTGGTCTTCAATGCGGTGCGCCAAACTTGTTTGGCGCTTATTATATGCTGCGAAGCAGCACCACTTTGATATGCAGCGGTTTTGAAGCTGACCAGGGGCAAAAACCCGGGAAAAGTGCCCATGGTGGGGGTGTTTTAGGGTCCACCAGGGGCAAAAACCCCGCAAAAGTGCCCGTGGTCATGATTTGCAAAAGTTGTGAAATTTGCTAAAAGCCTCATCCAGTGTGACATGCAAAATATGTGCTGGATCTGCTAGAAGCACCAGGGGCAAAAACCCCGCAAAACTGCCCATGGTGGTGGTGTTTTAGGGCCCACCAGGGGCAAAAACCCGGCAAAACTGCCCGTGGTCATGATTTGCAAAAGTTGCGAAATTTGCTAAATGCCTCATCCAGTGTGACATGCAAAATATGTGCTGGATCTGCTAGAAGCACCAGGGGCAAAAACCCCGCAAAACTGCCCATGGTGGTGGTGTTTTAGGGCCCACCAGGGGCAAAAACCCCGCAAAAGTGCCCGTGGTCTTACTTGTCAATGACGCAGATTACATCTCACGCCACATATATTACATCTAACGCCACATATATTACATCTCACGCCACATATAACATATAACACATATATTACATATGACGCCTTATATTAAAGGGATATTGGAGTTTAAACAGCCCGGGGAGGATTGTTTTTAGCCCGAATCCTTTGCGCAATCAAAGATATGGAAACGCCAATGGCCATGCCCAGTGCGATGATGATCCAGAATCCGGCCTGTGAAGGTTTGCAGGTAATGTTGGAATACATTACAATGTAGGCACTGAGCGGCCCAAGAAGAATGAGCAAAACAGCGAGCGGTAGTTTTTTCATTTACGCTTCTATTAATTAATACGGCAGAAATTTACTACTTTTTTCTGTGTGGAAGATGTAAGCAGTGAAAACGTAACCAATCTTAGCCACACTCATTTTATAGGTTTTTGACTTTTTCTAAAACGCCATAGCTCAGAATCTGGGATATTCCGTATTTTTGTCCTATGCATAGTACCTTGCGTGCGGAATTGTGGGACAAGCTGCATTTCATTCTGGGTAGTTCAACCGACAGGATGATCCGAGTTTCATTATGGTACGATGGTTTGATCCAACTTGATATCTTGAAGAAAGCCATGGATCATGTAACGGGCAAAAACCCTATCCTGCACTGCTCGTTCCGTAACCATCCGCTAAGACCCTACTGGGAAATAAGCTCCTATTCCATAGACGATATACTTTTAACATCGGTAACCAACGATCCGGAACAGGCAAAACATCAGTTCTTCAGGCAGGTAATTCCGGTAGAAAGTAATGTCCAATACAGAATCGCATTGATCAACCATGATGGGAAATCGCTGCTTTGCCTGATGATCAACCACATGTGCATGGATGGAGTAGGAGTGCAAATTTTTCTAAACCAACTTTCCACTACTTATAACAGAATTAGAGAAGAACGGCCCTTGCCAGAAATACTAAACGGAAGCCGCGCTCATTCAAAGATATATGCCGGACTTACTTTTTGGAACAGGTTGGCAGCCGGGTTTCTGCTAAGTAATATTTCAAGGGTAAAAGAGAAACGAATTTTTGCCTACACCCCAAAAGATCCGTCAGATGATCTGGTTATGGTGTCGGCCAAATGGAACATGGAATGGGTCCTGAAAATTCGCGAAGCCGCCAAAAAGAATGGGGCCACCGTAAACGATCTGCTGCTTTCATTTTTCACGCAGGCACTATACCAAACCTGTGAATATCCAAGAGATAGACCATTGACCATAACCTGCATGGTTGATAACAGAAGACACATTCCTGACAAAGAAAGTACAGGCCTTACCAATCATGTAGGGCTAATGCAGGTCAGAACTGAACGGTGCGGAATAACCATAGGGGATACCTTAAAGCAAATGATAAAAATCACAACCCGGGAAAAGAAAAAACGATTCTTTGGCCTTGCCGGGATACCCCTGATCCGTTTGGGTTATTATTTGCCCTTTTTCCTGGTCAAGCCCGGAACTTTACTTTGGTTTCTGAACCCTGTTCTGGGTTTCAGCAATATGGGGGTTATTAATGGTGAGCTATTTAAGATGGGCAACCTGAATATTGTGGAGGGATTGTTCTTTGGATCGGAACAGTATAAGCCTTACTTTTCCGTTTGTATACAACAGGTCTCTAACTCGCTCAATTTCGCAACTGCTGTTCGGGGTAGTGAGCAGGACCGTGAAAAGATCCATCAGCTGTTTGATACCATGGAGAGATTTATGCAGGAATTTGTGAGCAACCAACATCCCGCAGCAGAAAACTAAAACCAGAAGCCACAAAGCAACAGAAACAGAAAGCCGGTGCATAACCGCAGCAGCAACCTGACCGCAATGCCAGAAAGCCAAAACCAGAAGCCACAAAGCAACAGAAAACAGAAAGCCGAAGCATAACAGAAAGCAGAAGCATAGCAGCAGCAGACACATGAAAGGCATTATTGATATACTCAAAGACAGGGTCACAGAATCTCCGGATAGGATCATTTACAACTTCCTGGATTATTCTGCAGGGCAGTCTACTCCACAACCTGCAGACCGGCCTGCCGGGCAGGAGATTACCCTGAAAATGATTTTCGACAATGCCAAAGCCCTTGCAGCGGAATTGTTGGCAAAAGGGGCCAAAAGGGGAGACCGGGTAGTCATACTTTCGATGCAGGATCCGGGAACTCTGTATGCAGCATACGGGGCCATGATGGCCGGCACCGTGTTCACAGTAATTCCTCCGCCAATAGATGAGGGGAAAGTCCAGCGCTTCATCTCTGTGGTTAAATCCTGTAAACCTAAGTTTGTCATTTCCAATTACACGCTTGAACAGGAACAGCACACACACGTTCATACCCAACAAGCACAAGTTGATGTAAAAAAGCGATTGATCAGGGATGCCTTGTTACCGGCCCTCAGACTCAAACGTATTTATACAGACCGCCTGCCGGCAGTAACCAGGGATATTCCCATATATTCAGCCGCCTGGGACCAGGTCGTCTATCTGCAGTACACATCGGGCTCTACCAGTGACCCAAAAGGCGTCATGGTCACACTTGAAAACCTGATGACCAATATCTCCCAGGTCATGGATGTGTATGACTTTTCTACGGGAAACAGTCTTGCCATGTGGGTCCCGTTTTTCCACAACCTGGGTTTGCTTTTTGGATTTTTTTTGCCTCTCATGGCCCTGGAAGGGACGACATATTTTCTGCCAACCCTGCAATTCCTGCAAAAACCAACGCTTTGGCTCAGGGTTCTTGCCGAGTTCAACGTCAACATCACCGCCGGGCCCAACAGCGCGTATGCCGTATTTGAGCATATCCTCGGCCCTCAGGAAGCCGCAGCTTATGATCTCTCGCACGTCACCCATTTCATTAACGGGTCCGAGTTTGTGGATCCGGCCACCATCAGGAATTTTACCAGGTTGTTTTCCGTGTCTCCCAATGCGTTCACTCCGGGGTACGGTCTTGCAGAGAATGTCTGCCTGGCCACAGAAGCCAGCCGTAACTACCAGACCCTGTGGGTAGATGCAGAAGCTTTGCGCCGGAACCGCTTTGTTCCCTGTGCCCAGGGAGAGGGAAAAGAGATGGTAAGCCTCGGCAAACCCGTTAAAGGCCTGACCATGGTCGCTGTGGATCCGGAAAGCGGGAAACCGTGCGAAGATGGGCAGATAGGCGAGATATACATCCAGGGGGACAGTGTTTGCAAAGGTTACTGGGAAAATACCAAAGACAACGAAAACTTCAGGGCGCGGGTGGAAGGCCTCGGCGGGTATTTCTATAAAACCGGAGACCTGGGGATTATTTACCGGGGGAATTTCTATATGACCGGGCGGATCAAGGAAGTGATCATAGTCAACGGACACAATGTCTATCCGGCAGACATCAGGACTGTGTTGCAAAAACACATACCTGCATTGTCCATGGATTCGGTTGTCTTTTTCCCGGTAGAGGCCAACAAGCAGGAAGCGGTGGCCATTTGCCTGGAAACCGATAAGGTCAGCCTGGATTTTGCCTCGCTGGCATCGCAGATCAATCATGTAACGGCAAAGTATTTTGAATTCTCGTTTTACGATGTGGTGATAGTCACAAAGAACAGCCTTCCCAGAACGGACAACAGGAAGATACGCACACACAAGGTCAGGGAGCTGTACCTGCAGGGGTTGCCACAGGTTTTATTCAGCACCAGGGAGAATGCCTCGGCCCGTAAAAAAACAACGGCTCCTGTAAATGCCACGGATGGTATTCATGCAAAAGTCAAGGCTGTGTTCGACACCCTTTTGGAAACAGATACGTACGACCACAATACCGGGTTTCTGGAGCTGGGAGGCGATTCGCTCAAATTGGTGGAATGTGCCTGCCAGCTGGAGGAAATATTTCATATTGGTCTGGATATCACGGAAATCGGGATGAATGCCTCTGTCAACGGAATTGCCGGATACATTCAGGACAAAATTTTGCAGGGAAACGCAAACGTTAAAAGAACGAATTTGCAGGAAGAACTTTACCTGGACAGCTCTATTGCACCGGCTGCCGGCCTGCCAGCTTTTGCTGAGAGCCCTGCTGCTACCGGCGCGCTTTCACCGCAAGCCGATGCTCCGGCTGCCGGCGCGGCTTATACCCATTCTGTAAGTGAATGCCGCCGTTTGTTCCTTACCGGGAGTACCGGATTCCTGGGAGCGTTCCTGATCCGGTCGCTCATTGAACAAAACGACGGGAAAGACATCCTGATCTACTGTCACGTGCGGGCGGGCGATGAAGCAGCGGGACTGGAACGTGTCATAAGTAACATGAAACACTTCCATTGCTGGAAAGACGGGTATGCCAGGCACATACAGGCTGTTACAGGATCACTGGATAAACCCCGAATGGGGATCAAAGAAGATGTGTATGAGCGTCTTAGCAAGGAAGTGGATGCGGTTTACCACAACGGAGCAATACTGAACTTTCTTTTCCCGTACGGGTATCTGAAAGCAACCAACGTGGACGGAACGCGGGAATGCCTGCGTTTTGCCTTCGCCGGGAAGGTTAAATATTTCCACTACATTTCTTCCTACAGTGTATACGATAATCCCTCGCATTTCGGGAAAAAAGTGTTCGAATCAGATCCCCTGACTTCCGGGGAGGGCTATTTGCTGGGGTACTCAGAAACCAAGTGGGTATCGGAGAAGCTGGTCCAAATGGCCCGGGAGCGGGGCCTGAAAACTTGTATCTACAGGCCCGGAGACATAACCGGGGATACCGTAAACGGTATATGGGAGATGAAAGATTTGTTGAGTCGTCTTATAGTAGGATGCGTCCACATGCAAAAGGCTCCAAAAATCAAGACCCGGCTTTATGCGGTGCCGGTGGATTATGTGAGTGACGCCATAGCCCATATCTCACGGCAGGAAGGAGCCTGCGGCCTGGCATTCAATATCCTGAATCCGAAATCTTTCACCATAAAAATGATGGTAAAAGCTATCCGCCGCATGGGCTACAGAATCCGGATCATACCCTACGAAAACTGGATTAATGATCTGCATCAAACCAACATCAGGGAAAATCCCCTGAGGATCCTGGCATCGTTGTTCCCGAAAGATTCCACGGCTGCCCAAGATCCCCGGGCTGTCAATGCTAACTGCACAGCCGGTAAGCCTAACCAGGGAGAAAGCCCCAAATGCCAGCCGGGTGATGAGCTCCTGGTAAACCGCTTTGGAGTGCTGCAACCCCGTTACGACATGACCAATACAAACAATTTCCTTAAAAACACAGATATACAAAAACGATTTCTTAACAAACACCTGCTGCCAGTCTATCTGAAATATTTTATGGAGCAGAAATATATATGAATATGAAAACTTTATTCCTCTTACTTGCTATGGCACTCATTTCCTGTACACCGCGCCAGGACTACACTAAGAAAGTTTGGGCCTGGATGTCTGGCAAAACAACCATGACCGGTGGTCAATTGGACTATTATTTTCAAAAAGCAGCAGAAGCGGGAATCGATGCTATTTTGCTGGAGTGTCACGGTGGCTACCCCGAGGAGCTACAGGACCCGGCTTCTTCCCCTGATTTTCGAGACCATGCGGCCATCCAAATCATTCAGAATGCGCTACCGTTTGCCAAAAAATACGGGATTGAGCTCCACGCCTGGATCTGGGCCGTCAACCGGACAGAACACAGTTTGCGCAACGCCCATCCCGATTGGTACCAGATGAACGCCCTGGGCCAATCCTGTCTTGACATAAAACTTTATAACAGAGAACATTACCGCTGGCTATGCCCTTCCCGTCCCGAAACCGTACAGTACCTCAAGGAGCGGGTTGCCGAGCTGGCGCAGATCAAAGGCCTGGCCGGGGTCCACCTGGATTTCATCCGTTACCCCGACGCTATCCTGCCTTATGGCCTGCATGAATCCCGCAATGTGGTGCAGGACCGCGTTTATCCGCAGTGGGACTTTTGTTATTGTGATACCTGCCGCTCCTGCTTCAAAGCCCTGACAGGGGTGGATCCGCTTGATCTGGAGGATCCCACAGCCGATGAGCGGTGGATGCAATACCGCTGGGATGCCCTCTCGGCGTTGACCAGTGAGGTATGTGCCGAGATTAAAAAACACGGTAAAGTGGCTTCGGTGGCCGTTTTTGCCAACCCCGAAGAATCCCGCAAGCTGGTGCGTCAGGACTGGCCCCGCTTTAGGAACGTAGACATTTTCTTTCCCATGATCTACCATAAATTCTATAATTGGGACGATTACCAGGTCCTAACGGCAACCCGGGAAGGGGTGCAGGAACTGAAGGAGGCCGGCAACGACGGAATCCTTTGTTCCGGCCTGTTCGTGGGACACGTCCCGCCAGAGAGGATCATGGAATTCATGCTCTACACACGAACCGGAGGCTCTGCCGGCATTTGCTTTTTTTCGGTGGAAGGCATAGACCGCACCTACGGCTACTGGGCACGCCTGAAATCCGACATCGCCCAATTCAAGGAAGACGGCGAATAAAAGCTGCAGGCAAAGTAACAGGCAAAGTTACAGCTAAGTAACAGGCAAAGTTGCAGGTAAAGTTCAAATAAAGTAACAGGCAAAGTTGCAGCTAAGTAACAGGCAAAGTTGCAGGTAAAGTTCAAATAAAGCAGCAGGCAAAGTAACAGCTAAGTAACAGGCAAAGTTGCAGGTAAAGTTCAAATAAAGCAGCAGGCAAAGTAACAACCAAACAGTTGATTAGCCGGGAATTATTAAAAAAGAGGCTCAAATGACAGCAGAACACATAAAAAAAGAACTGAAGGCCCATGCCTCGGCAGAACGCAAAAAAACGGTGGAATGGTATTTCAAAACCGGTAAAGGACAGTACGGAGAGGGGGATATTTTTATGGGTGTGGCTACCCCCGATATTCGCAGAATATCGCTCAAATACCGTGGCCTTCCCTTCGAGGAACTGCAGAAACTTATTGCCTCTCCCATACACGAAGAACGCAGCTGCGCCCTTGCAATTCTGGTATATCAATACGAGAAGGGTAGGGATCTGGCAACATCCTCTGCCACAACCGCTGGGGATGAGCCGGCAGGTAGGGACCGGCAGGGGGTTTTGGACTTTTACCTGCGCAACAGGCAATACGTGAACAACTGGGACCTGGTGGATTGTTCGGTCCCCAGGATACTGGGTCGTGCCATATACGATGGGCTCCAGGACGCCGATATCCTGTACAGGTTGGTGGTTTCGGACATTTTATGGGAACGCCGGATTGCCATCATTTCCACCCTGTATTTTATTCAGAAAGGGCAGCTGGATCATACCTTCCGGCTTTCTGAAAAGCTTTTGGGTGACCGTCAGGACCTGATGCATAAAGCCGTAGGCTGGATGCTGCGCGAAGCCTGGAAAAGGGACCCGGCTGCTGTGGAAGCCTTCCTGATCAGGCACTACCCGCAGGTTCCCCGCACCGCACTCCGCTATGCCATAGAAAGAATGGAAGAGGGTAAACGTCAAAGGTTTCTGAAAGGCAACTTTTAGCTATTGGCCATCATTGAGTACTGCAGACAATCTTGCGGCCGTTTCTTCACTTTCCAGCCCGTTGATCATGGCCCTGCCCTCACGGATTTCAGCCATGACCTTTGGCATAATATAGACCAGGTCATCAATGGTGATGGCAATCGTTTTCCCGATGTTGTTCCTTGTCATTTCTGCCCATTTCTTTGAACCTTCCATAGTGAAAGAAATCTTCACAGCGTCTTTGTCGGGCTTAGTGGTTTTCAGGTCACTGTTGGTCATGGTTGGGTGTCTCCTGACCGCAACAATGCCATAATATTGTTTTTCAGGATCTACCGGGTAAGCGGTGCGTAAAAACTTTATCTCTTGTTCCACAGGAGCATCAATGGTAAAAGTCGAGTCAACTTGCACGTAGGCAACGATTGCGGAAAAAGAATCGGTATTGGGAATCAGGTTGTTGGGCCCTGGTTGCCCGGCAATCGCCGAGCCCGGCAAGTCCTGAACCATTACCGTCTCATAGATACCGAAGGACACTGTTGGCTCATTCCCTTTGGGATAGTTGTTGCAGGCAAATGCTGTCAGCAACAATGAAAGCATGACAACTGTGATTTTTTTCATGATTATTTTTTTGTTTGGTTAAAACATTCCTATATGGCAGACGCAAACTTCTGGTACACATCTATCCCTTTTTCAGGCGGGACAACTAAAAGGCTGGATCACAATAATGTGCGACAACTTACAGGTGGGTATAATCGTTCACAACCACATACACCTCCTGATCTGCTCTTCGTTCACGGTTTTCTGTTTTAGGTTTCTGATCATAAGTTTTCTTTCATCAGTATCCAGAAAGTGGAAACTCTTTCGGCCACACTGAGCAGAGAAGTCATCAATGATTCCGCATACCTCAATGTCACTGAATCCTGCAACCCTGATGTCAAGATTATCGGCCATTATGATCTCCTTTCTGGCATCTGTATGATTTTTATTAATGTCGAACATGAATGACTTTACATTATTACCCCAGAAAGCACGGACCCTTGTGATATTAATATATGAGGAGGGTAGGATCATGTTGTCATCCAATATTATCCAGTTGTCAGGAACTTTATCAACTCCTGCTATGTGTCTCTTTTGACGATAATTTAATTCGCAAAACTTTGATGTTCTCGCATTTAAAGCTTCTATAAATACAGGAGGCACAAGCTGGTCCATAAATACATAGGAAACGCTAGAATAGGGATATGCCAAAGGATATGTGGCTACGTAATGATGGACTTGATTCTTCATTACGTATCTTAATTCGTTCATAACAGATTCTCTGCCTGAAACTTCAATTTTGGATACTTTGAAAGAATCTCCTACGGAAAAGCCATACTTTGCAGAATAGTAAAGTGAGTATGCTTTACGGAGCTTTAATATGGAATCATCAACCGCCTTCTCGTCTGCACTTTCCACAATAGAGTGAAAATGTGTGGACATTGTAGTTTCTACAAGAACTTGCAGTTGGTACGCGAACGTTGAAGAAGCGAACTTGTTATTGAAGAAAATGTAGTCACCATTCTCCCTGAACAGCACATTTTCTCCCTCACTGAATACATGATACATTTTGTTCATAACATAATAATTTTACCGGGTGTACTAATAAAGTTAAACGAGAGTCAAGCTTAAGAAAAACATCACTCGTACGTTATAAAAAAAGTTGACCACGGGCAAAAACCCCGGGAAACTGCCCGTGGTCATAAATTGCTAGAGTAACGAAATTTGCTAAAAGCCTCATCCAGTGTGACATACAAAATATGTGCTGGATCTGCCAGAAGCACCTGGGGCAAAAACCCCGGGAAACTGCCCGTGGTCATAAATTGCTAGAGTAACGAAATTTGCTAAAAGCCTCATCCAGTGTGACATACAAAATATGTGCTGGATCTGCCAGAAGCACATGGGGCAAAAACCCCGGGAAACTGCCCGTGGTGGGGGTGTTTTAGGGCCCACCAGGGGCAAAAACCCCTCAAAACTGCCCGTGGTCATAAATTTCAAAGAACGTAAAATAAGTTAAACATCACAATATGAGCGTTTTATAAAATTATCTATTTGTTAGGCAGTTGCACCACGGGCAAAAACTCCGGGAAACTGCCCGTGGTAGGTATGTTTTAGGGCCCACCAAGGGCAAAAATCCCGCAAAACTGCCCGTGGTCATAAATTTCAAACCTGAACTGGGATAAGAAACCCGAAACCCTGCCAAAGCTGCAGCAGCGAAGCGGCAACAACGGCAGTGTCATTGAAAAAGTGGTGCTGCGAAGCAGCATTATTATATGCGCCAAAAGTTTTGGCGCACCGCCTTGAAAAACCACCAGGAGACTGTTTGAGCATTAGGTGCTTTCGAGGGCAGAGTCGCTGCATATCAAAGTGGTGCTGCGAAGCAGCATTATTATATGCGCCAAAAGTTTTGGCGCACCGCCTTGAAAAACCACCAGGAGACTGTTTGAGCATTAGGTGCTTTCGAGGGCAGAGCCGCTGCATATCAAAGTGGTGCTGCGAAGCAGCATTATTATATGCGCCAAAAGTTTTTGGCGCACCGCCTTGAAAAACCAGCAGTGCACTTATCATGGTAGACATGTTTTTGGTATGACCTGGGGCAAAAACCCCACAAAAGTGCCCGTGGTGGGTATGTTTTAGGGCCCACCAGGGGCCAAAACCCCACAAAACTGCCCGTGGTGGGTATGTTTTAGGGCCCACCAGGGGCAAAAACCCCACAAAACTGCCCGTGGTCATAATTTTCAAAGAACGTAAAATTTTGCAATAACCTCACAAAGAGCACTATACAAAATTTCAATTAAATTTGCCAGACCTACCACGGGCAAAAACCCCACAAAAGTGCCCCATGTGGTCCATAGCTTTTCAAATTTAGTAAGAAAATTGGAAAGGTTATATGCAAAAAATAAATTATTAGCTACATCTTGCAAAATGTTCCAGGCACTATTCGATGATCTGCATGAGCCCGGGGAAATTTGAATTCCTCGCCCCGGTAATTTGAGATTGAACCTTCACCTTCATAAATTGAACCCTCACTTCTGAGAGCAGACTTTCACCTTCATAAATTGAACCCTCCCTCAAATTTGCTGTATGGGTATTACTTTCCTATGCAGAAACGCTCAAAGTCAGCACTGTGATCGCATATACGATCATCATTGTCCTGTATGGGTATTACTTTCCTATGCAGAAACGTCCAAAGATCTCACCCAGAATGTCGTCGGGGGTGATTTCACCGGTTATGCTGCCTATATGATGCAGGGCCTGGCGCAGGTCCGGCGTGAGCAGATCGGTGCTCAAACCAGAGTCCAGACCCTCGCTGACGCGTTTTAAAGCTTCTCCGGCAGCACAGAGTTCCTGGTAGTGGCGCAGGTTGGTCAGTATGATGGCGTTCCGGTCCAGATTAGGCCGTATCATAGATACTAAGGTGTTTTTAATATCCTCAATACCAATGTTTTTAGCTGCAGACACCAGTAAGGTAGAAGTATTGGATTTATTCAATGTAACAAACGTGTTACATTGATTGTTCACAAATTTTTTAAATATAACATCTTTGTTATATACTAAATCAATTTTATTGATAATGAACAAGACGCATTCATTTTTAAACGTTGCTACCGATTGAAGGCTTTCGGTGAAGGTTTCAGGCCGGGTAGCGTCCAGGACAAGCATAAGGACGGAAGCAGAACGGATGGTTTCCAGGGAACGTTTCACGCCCAGTTTCTCTACATGTTCCTGGGACATTTCATCCACCTGGCCAATATGCCGGAGCCCGGCTGTATCAATGAAACGAAAGGGGATTCCATCCACCACCAGCACGTCTTCTATGGGGTCGCGTGTGGTTCCGGCTACAGGCGTCACCAGTGCCTTTTCTTCGCCCAGCAGGGCATTCAGCAGGGTGGATTTCCCTGCGTTCACCAATCCGGCAATCGCCACCGGAACACCTTTTTTTATGGCATTACCCATGCTGAAAGAAACACATAGCTTGCCAATGCTTACCACCAGCAAATCTACCAGGGAGCGCACTTCCGTTTTATCTGCGAATTCCACATCTTCATCGGAAAAGTCCAGTTCCAGCTCCATGAGCGAAGCCAGTTCCAGCAGGCGCAACCGCAGCCCCGACATTTCCTGTGAGAAAACGCCCCGCATCTGATCCATGGCCAGTTTGTGTGATGTGCGGTTTTCCGAGGCGATCAGATCGGCCACAGCCTCGGCCTGTGCCAGGTCCATCTTGCCGTTCATGAAAGCACGCTGGGAAAATTCCCCGGGACCGGCCAGCACCGCGCCTTTTTCCACAAGGGTCCGGAGCAGGGTGTCCTGGATGTACAGAGACCCGTGGCACGAGATTTCCACGCTGTCTTCGCCAGTGTATGAATGAGGTGCGCGGAAAACGCTCAGCAACACCTCATCCAGCAGTTCCCCGGCCGAATCACGCACATGTCCGAAATAGGTGCGGTAGCCTTCGCTTTGCTTTATATCAGGGCAGGATGCCGAGTGAAAGACTTTTCCGGCAATCTCCAGCGCCTGCGGTCCGCTCATGCGTATCAGCGCCAGGGCGCCTACGCCTTGCGGGGTTGCCGGTGCGCATATAGTGCTGGTGAGGTGGGCCGTAGTACTCATGACATCTGCAAGTATTTATTTGCTGTATACCGGCCATTTGCCGATGGGGAACTTAGCTTTCAGGTGATTGTATTATTTCTGCAACTACAATATTTTCAACGTGGTGCGTGTGGGGAAACATGTCTGCCGGCTGTACGTGCGTAATCCGGTACTGCTTCTGCAACAGGGACAGGTCGCGGGCCTGGGTGGCCGGGTTACAGCTCACATAGATGATCTTTTGCGGAGCCGTTTCCAGCAAAACCTTCAGCACATCTTCATGTACCCCGGCCCGCGGGGGATCCAGCACCACCACATGGGGATAACCCCTTGAAGCAATAAAATCTGCCGTAAGCACATCCTTGATGTCTCCGGCAAAAAAACCGGCATTGTCAATATGATTTGCCGAGGCGTTCTCCCGCGCATCTTCGATGGCCTCGTGCACATACTCGATGCCTGTCACGTTGCGGCAGTGCCGTGCCAGGAACAGGGCAATGGTTCCCGTCCCTGTATACAGGTCGTAAACTGTTTCATCTCCCTTAAGGTCAGCATATTCTAATACCTTGCGGTACAATTGCAGTGCCTGGAGGCTGTTTGTCTGGTAGAACGATTTGGGACCGATTCTGAATTGCAGGTCATCCATGGTTTCCACAATATACGGTTTCCCCGCATAATGGATCGCTTCCTGGTCCGAAAGGCTGTCGTTTAGCTTGGTATTGATCACGTAATGCAGGGATGTTATCTGCGGGAATTGCTGCATCAGATAATCCAGCAGTGCCTTGCGGGCCTGATGGTCTTCTCCTGCATCGGGGTTTTCGTGGGCAAAAACCAACACCACCATGACTTCACCGGCCAGGGTAATGCGTATCATCAGGGTACGCAGGAACCCGGTTTGTTGCCTCAAGTCAAAGAAAGAGAGGCCATTTTCAATGGCGTAATCCCTTATTGCCAGGCGTATGGCATTAGAAGGCTCGGACTGCAGGTGGCACTTTTCTATGTCCAGTACCTTGTCAAACCGTCCCCGGACATGAAATCCCAGCGCAGGGAGGGGCAGGGAAGCCAGCCCAGTTGGCGTTGCCGGTGCAGAGTCGGGCAGGGTTAAGGTTGTTGAACCGGAAATCGGTAGGGGAGGAGCTTCTGCAACTTCTGCAGGGGCAGAGTTTAAAAAAGGCACCCAGCGGTTGTTGGAGAAGGTGAATTCCAGCTTGTTGCGGTACCGGACGGTTTTTTCGGAACCCATGATGGGACTTACCGTAGGAAAGTCCAGTTTCCCGATTCTTGTCAATTGGTCAATTACTTGCTGCTGCTTGAATTCCAGCTGCTTGTCGTAGGGTATGGGCTGCCAGCGGCAACCCCCGCAATCCCCGAAATGGCTGCAGAACGGTTCCAGACGCATGGGTGAAGGCTTCACAAGTTTAAGAATGATGCCTTCCATATGACTACGTCTCTTGCGTGTTACCTGTACATCAACTACGTCGCCAGGAACGGCCATGGGTACAAAAAGCGCTTTACCGTTAACATGGGCCAGCGAGTTGCCCTCTGCCGCCACAGATTCTATATAGATGTTTTCAAGTATTTCCCGGTCTCTTTTTCCCATACGCTTCTTTTACAGAACGCAAAAATGCGAAAAAAAAAGCGTATTTTAGGGAAATAAATAAAACAGCCAGACTATGAAAATGGTTTTTATCAGAAAAAATACATTCAAAATGCTGATAATGTGCGTTTTGTTCGTATCTGGAGCTGTGTTTTCATTACGGGGACAGGAGAACACGCTCAGCGTTTCGGGAAAGGTCGTGGATTCAGAAACAAAACGACCGATGGTTTTTGCTTCGGTAAGCATTCAGGATGTGGGTATAAGCATTGTGACCAACGGAGAAGGTTTCTTTACCCTCAAATTTCCCCGGGCTTATGCAGATAAATCTATAACTATCAGTTATTTAGGATATCACACCAGCGTGATACCCATCAGTCATTTACTGGAACAGAACAAGCCGCTGGTTATTGGCCTGATCCAGGCAGCGCTGCCCATACCCATGACTACGGTCAGGCCGCTGGATCCGCTGGAATTGTTGCAGGAAGCCTTCCGGCGCATCAAGGACAACTATCCACAGGAAAGGATGCAGATGACCGGTTTTTACCGCGAGATGATCCGCAAGGGCAATACGTATGTCACGCTGTCTGAAGCTGTGATAGATGTGCATAAACCCCCGTATACACCCACATTTGCCGTGGACCAGGTAGGTATCTATAAAGGACGCGGAAGCATTGACTGGGCACGTATAGATACCGTATTTGTCAAATTCCAGGGTGGAATTCGTTCGGCCCTGGAACTGGATGTGGCCAGAAACCTCTTTCTGGGTGTTAACGTGACAGAGGTAGATCAGTATTACGATTTTAAAATTGAAAATCCGGTACAGATGAACGACCGCATCAATTACGTGATATCCTTTGACCAAAAACCAAATACCGAAGATATCCTGTTCCGCGGGAAGGTATATATAGATGTAGAAACCATGGCCATATCGCGCATAGAATTCAACATGAATGTTGAAGACCGGCCTCAGGCAACGGCCATATTCATACGCCGGAGACCTGCCGGATTGCGTGCGCAGGTGGAATATGCCGCCTATATGGCACAATACAGTCAGTTACCGGAAGGACAATGGGTGTTCAGTTATTCCAGGACCGATCTGAAGTTCAACGCCAGGTGGGAACGCAGGCTGTTCAGTCAGAATTATACCATTACCTCTGAAATGGCCATGACCGAGTATAGCAGAGATGCGTACAAAATCCCCCAGGAGAGCCGTGTAAAGACTACCGACATCACCTTGTACAGAGTAGCCGATTTTGAGGATCCGGGATTTTGGGAGGATTACAACATTATTGAACCTGAATCATCCATAGAAAACGTTGTTTCCCGCATCATACGGCAACTCAGGCGCCGGCAGCGATGAGAGCGCGGCAGCTCAGGCGCCGCCAACAGCAACGCTGCGTAAGCTAAAGAACCGGCAGCTCAGGCGCCGCCAACAGCAACAGCAGCGCTGAGCAGGCAAAACCGGTTTATTGGAGATAGCTGCTAATAATAGTAAAATGCACACAATTTATATTATGTTAAATAGATGTTGAACAGTAATATTCCTCTGGCTGAACGCATGCGCCCCACTTCTTTCAGCCAGTTTGTAGGACAGGAGCACCTGGTATCGCCCGGAGCCGTTCTACGTAAGATGATTGAAAGCGGAAATCTGGCTTCTTTCATTCTCTGGGGTCCTCCCGGTGTTGGAAAAACAACCCTGGCCAGAATCATAGCCCGGGATCTGGAACGCACTTTTTACAGCTTGTCTGCTGTTAGCTCCGGTGTCAAGGATGTCCGTGAAGTGATTGAACGTTCCCGCTCCGGCAAAATGTTCCAGAAAAACCGCCCGATTCTTTTTATTGACGAAATCCATCGCTTTAGCAAATCCCAACAGGACGCACTCCTGGGTGCTGTGGAAGACGGCACTATTGTATTGATTGGAGCAACAACTGAAAATCCTTCCTTTGAAGTGATTGCTCCCCTGCTTTCCCGTTGCCAGGTATTTGTTCTTAAATCACTATCTATCTATGATTTGAACGCGTTACTTGAACGGGCGCTCAAAGAAGATGAGTACCTGAGATCGCTGGAAATCCGCGTGGAAGAAACAGAAGCCCTCTTCAGACTTTCCGGCGGTGATGCCCGTAAACTATTGAATATTATTGAAATAGTCGTTTCAAGTTATGACAAGGGAGAAACAATTATATTCAATAACGATCAGGTTCAAAAACGGTTGCAGAAAAATATCGTACTCTATGATAAAAACGGAGAACAGCATTATGATATTATCTCGGCTTTTATCAAAAGCATCCGCGGGAGCGACCCCAATGGGGCAGTTTACTGGATGGCCCGCATGATTGCCGCCGGCGAGGATCCCCTCTTCATAGCCAGGAGAATGTTAATCCTGGCTTCGGAAGACATAGGGCTGGCCAATCCTAATGCTTTTCTGATGGCTAATGCCTGTTTTGACGTTGTTCATAAGATTGGAATGCCCGAAGGCCGGATTCCCCTTTCGCAGACGGCCATTTATCTGGCCACAAGCGCCAAAAGCAACTCGGCATACATGGCCATAGAAGGTGCTCTTGAAGCGGTCCGCCGGCACGGGGACCTGGGTGTACCTCTGCACTTGCGCAACGCCCCTACCGAATTGATGAAAGAACTGGGATATGCCAAAGATTACAAATATGCCCACGATTTTGAACACAATTTTGTGGTGCAGGAGTTTCTGCCACAGGAAATCAGCGGCAGCTGCTTCTACAGCCCCCAGGACAATCCCCGCGAAAAAGAGATAGGAAGATTCATGGAACGCTGGGGCAGCAAATATTCCGAAGTGTAAGAAAAAATATACTACCTTTGACAGTATGGAAATGAATGATTTTTTTATCATAGCCGGTCCATGTGTCGTTGAATCTGAAAAATTGTGCATGGAAGTAGCCGGGAAACTTTGCAACCTCACTGCCAAATACAAAATTCCCTTAGCTTTTAAGGCTTCCTACCGTAAAGAAAACAGGACAAGGGTAGATTCCTTTACCGGTATCGGAGACAACAAAGGACTGGAAATACTGCAAACCATACAGAGTTATTTTAACGTCTGTGTTACAACAGACGTACACACACCGGACGAAGCCCTGATGGCTGCAGAATACGGAATTGATATCATCCAGATCCCCGCATTCCTGTGCCGGCAGACATCCCTGCTAAAAGCGGCTGCGCAGACCGGCAAGATCATCAATGTAAAAAAAGGACAGTTTCTTGCCCCGGAACAGATGCAGTTTGTTGTTGAAAAACTATTGCAGTTTGGTGGTACTATGGACAAGATCATCCTGACCGAACGAGGAACGCAGTTTGGTTATACAGACCTGATCTTTGATGTGCGCAGCATTCCCAAGATGAAACGTCTTAATGTTCCAGTGGTTCTTGATGTTACCCATTCACTTCAAATGCCCAACCAGGCCTGCGGAGTGGCCGGTGGTGACCCCTCAATGATCACTACCCTGGCTGCTGCCGGTGTGGCATGCGGCGTAGATGGCATATTTGTGGAAACCCACCCCAGGCCTCAGGATGCCCTTTCGGACGGAAACAATATGCTTGCGCTGGATAAAATGGAATTATTGATCCGTAGCATTATTACATTTCGCAAAACATACGTCAAACTGGAAAAAGAACTTCAACAACACACCTAAATGACAATCAACCACGATCTTAGCATACGGTATGAAAAACTGCCTGTTTTTATTTACAATGACCAGATAGAAGCTTCTGCCTACCTGGTGGACAATATCCTTAACCTGCTGAGCCTGAAAGAGTCGCAGGGGAAAAAATTGGTTCTTGGCTTGTCTTCCCGTCCTGCCATGATTCCCGTATATGAACTCTTTGCCCACGCCTACGAAAATGGCAGGAGTTTTAAAAACATTGTGGTATTTGGTATCAATGAATATTATCCTTTGTCCAGGAATGAGATTCAGTCTCATTACCGGTTCCTGAGGGAATACCTGTTTGATGTAGTGGATATACCCGCCAGCCAGATCTACTTCCTGGACGGGGGTATTCCACGATCCCAGGTAGCACGCCACTGTGCCGATTTTGAAAAAAAGATCGCCTCATACGGGGGTATAGACGTAATGATCACTTCCGGTATGGGCTCGAACGAGCCGGGTTCTCCCTACAGTTCCCGTACGCGTTTAATCACCCTCAATACTAATACCCGCATTTCGGCTGCCAGTGAATTCTTTGGGGTAGATTTCGTTCCCAATTATTCGCTAACTATGGGAGTGCAGACCATCCTGGAGAGTAAAACCATATACTACCTTGCCTGGGGAGAAAGCGAATCAAAAGCAATTAAAGACCTGGTGGAAGGTAAAGTCGATGAATCACATCCTTCCAGTTTCCTGCAAAACCACACACAGACAGAAGTTATTATTGACCATGCTGCAGCTGCCGATCTTACCCGTATAGCCACCCCCTGGCTTACCGGCCCCTGTAACTGGAACGAAACACTTACTCGGAAAGCTGTGTTCTGGCTCTGCCGCCACCTGGACAAACCCATTTTAAAACTTACCGCCCGTGATTACAACGACAATGGTATGAGCGATTTGATCACAGACCGGGGTCCTTTCAGCAAGATTAACATAGATACTTTCAACAGCCTCCAGCATACCATAACTGGATGGCCAGGCGGCAAACCCAATGCCGACGATACTACCCGTCCGGAAAGAGCACTCCCCTATCCAAAACGCGTTATTGTGTTCAGCCCCCACCCCGATGACGACGTCATTTCCATGGGAGGAACCGTTGCCCGTCTCTCCCAGCAGGGCCATATCCTGCACCTGGCTTATCACACCTCGGGCAATATTGCGGTCTTTGACCATGAAGTAACCCGCTTCCTGGATTTTCTCCAGGAAATTTCTCCTGTTTACGGACTTGATCAGCAGAAGACGCGTGCTATCTTTGAGCAGGCCGGCAAAGACTTAAGCCAGAAGAAACCGGGCGAACCCGACACGCAGGCCATCCGAAAGGTAAAGGCACTCATTCGCCGCGGTGAAGCAAAGTCGGCATGCCAATACCTTGGAATCAAACAGGAAAATGTTCATTTCCTGGAAATGCCCTTCTATGAAACAGGTGGTATCAAGAAGAATCCACTATCGGAGCAGGATATTGACATCATCTGCAACTTATTGGAAGATATCAAGCCGCACCAGGTATTTGCAGCCGGTGATCTGAGCGACCCTCACGGTACACACCGTATTTGTTATACCGCCATTCTCAAAGCGATGGAAAAACTTCGTCAGAGACCATGGATGGCCGATTGCCGCCTGTGGCTCTACCGGGGTGCCTGGCAGGAATGGGATGTTGCCGATGTGGATATGGCCGTTCCCCTGAGCCCCGAAGAAGTTGTCATTAAGCGTAATGCCATTTTCCGCCACCAGAGCCAGAAAGATCCCGCCATGTTTCCGGGAAACGATCCACGGGAATTCTGGAAAAGGGCAGAAGAACGCAACCACAACACCGCTGTACTCTACGACAAATTGGGCATGGCAGAGTACCAGGCCATAGAAATGTTCAGGTTGTACAGAGAAGGAATGAAGATTTAGAACGGGTAACCCACCCCAAACTGGAACGAATAATTGTCTTTTCTGAGCCATTGAGAGGGCGGAATCCACGCTTGCCTTACGGGATCCCTTACAATCATACCCAAATCCAGCCGCAAGATAACAAAGCTCAGGTTAACCCTGATTCCCAGACCGGCATCCATGGCTATGCTTTTATAAAAATCCCCGAAACGGAAGACACCTGCAGGATCGGCGTTTTCCCGGGGCAAGGTCCAGACATTGCCGGCATCGGCAAATAAAGCCCCTTCCAGCTTCCAGAATAGCGGAAAACGGTATTCAAGGTTCAATTCCAGGCGTATGTCACCGGCCTGGTTTGGGATGCTGAAAGACGAATCTACAGGCATTGTCCCCGGTCCCACTGTTCTTGCCTGCCATGCCCTGAGGCTGTTGGCACCTCCGGCATAGAACATTTGTTCCAAAGGCAGCGAACTGGCATTACCGTATGGTACCCCTACCCCGGCATACAGGCGGCCGGCCAGCTGATGGCCATTTCTAATCAGGGTATAGCCAGAATTCAGGTCAACTTTTATATACTGGGAATAGGCAATGCTGCCAATAGTATGCCTGCCTGTAGAATCTGTATTCATAAGACGGTTAAAGGCACTCAGCAGGTTTCCGGCTGCTTCCAGTCCTACCCGCACGTAATTCCATGTCTTGTCGTGTACCGCAGAATTGTCGCTCGTATAGTAAAAAATGGATGACAATCCCATATCAAAGTGGTCACGGTATGTGTCTATCAGAAAAGGGTCCCTGAGCGAAGCAAGAAACCCCGGGCTCATGTTATAAAGCTTTACCAGTTTTATTTTTATGGGATTGACCGTGTAATGAAACTTTTCTCCCATGCTCCAGGTATAGCCAAATGTGCCGGAAGCAATATTACGGGTGTATTCGGGCCGTGACTGGTAACTGTAACTTGCCGTTATATCGGTGCGGGGTATCCTATTGGTGAAAATCTTCTGACTTACCGGAAAAAGCATTTTTGGAAAAGTCAGCGAGAGTGAAGCACCCAACTCAGTGGCCCTGATGGGATCCTTCATCTTGAATTGAAAATTACCCATCAGACCTAATGTAAGCCACTCCCCTCCCCTGAATATGTTTTTGTGAAAATAGGACAGAGCAGGAGATATTCCAATAAGCCCGTTGGAATTGTTCGATGCTTCCAGGTTCAGTTTATAACCCTGAGAGTTACCGGGACTCAGGCGGATCGTGCAGTCAACCTGAGCGGTATCCTGCTGCAGCGAAGCAGGCACTTCATCAAATTGCAATGTCACACTGTTGAGCAATCGTATGTTGGACAAACGGTCATAAGTGGTTTTCACTTTGGATTCGTTGTACAATTCCCCCGGACGCATAAAACTCATATTACGGATCAGACGCGGTCGTAAAATGGACTTACCGGAGAAAAAAAATCTTACACCTTCATAGTCCAACGTGTCCATGGATTCATAGTATGTTGAATCCATAACCGCCTGTATGGGATCATATCCCGTGTAAACATTGATTTTTCTAATAGTATAAGGTTTGTGGAGTCCCTGGCCGGGAAGCTGTACCTCCAGTTTGGCTGTTCCGTCTTTTTTCAGCGTGTCGGCAAGGAAAGAAATGTGGCTGCGGTTGAAACTGTAATACCCGTTATTTCTCAATACAGTATTGATTCGGTCAGCTTCCTTTTCCAGTGTTAGAGAAGATAAAATATCACCCGGTTTCACCAATGAACGTCCAATGTGTGTAGCATACAGGTCGGCCAGGTTTGTATCTGCCTTGCCCAGCCGAATGGTATCTATACTATAGGTTTTCCCTGGAATGACTGTATAATGGGCCGAGGCTTTCCTGTTGCGGTAAGTAACCGAATCGGTTATGGTGTTGGAGTAATAGCCCAGCCAGGTAAGGTAATTGTCCATGTTCTGCCTGCTATAGGTTATCAAACCCGGGTCAAATATTACGGGCGGCTCACCCATACGTCGCAGAAAACGACTCCAGCCGTTGTCTTTATCAGGACTGAGGCTGTAAATGTTCAAAAAAGCCTTCCATCCAAAAACTATACTGGTGTTGGGTTTCTGTCTTAGATACGGCTCAAGCTCAGATGGGGATACATCCTTATCGGGTACTACTTCAATGGTATTCTTGCGCAAAAGGTATTCCCCCTGAGGAACATAACGTGTGCCGGCGCATCCGGTTAAAAAAAGGAATAACAAAAACCAACCTTTAGGCATAATACAAATGTAAAAAAAAAGGCGAATACGATATAATCAATCAATATTCGCATATATTTGCAACCTGATTGACTTACATAGACATTTTTTCACTAAAGTAACTCACTTACATTACAAAAATGAAAAACAAGTATATCGACCTGATTCAACAAAGTTTTGACTTTCCGCAGGAAGAATTCAAGGTAATTAACGGGGAACTTTTTTCCCATGATATTCCTGTAATGGACTTAATCCGTCAATACGGGACACCTCTGAAATTCTATTATTTACCTTCCATAAGCAAACAGATTCAAAAGGCAAAACGATTGTTTAATGTAGCCATGGCCAAGGTAGACTACGATGCAGACTATCATTACTGTTATTGTACAAAATCTTCTCATTTTTCTTTTGTAATGGAAGAAGCCCTTAAGAACGATATCCATATAGAGACTTCCTCTGCCTTTGACATCAACCTGATTGAATCACTTTACGAACAGAAGATCGTGGACAAGGATCTGTATGTGATCTGCAATGGCTATAAGAAGCAGCAATACATAGATAATATTGGCAGACTGGTGAATTCGGGCTGGGAAAATACCATTTCTATCCTGGACAACATGCCCGAGATAGAAGCCCTGGACCATGCAGTAAAAGACACATGCAAGATAGGTATCCGCATTGCAGCAGAAGAAGAGCCAAAATTCGAATTTTATACCAGCCGCCTGGGTATCCGGTACAGCGACGTGGTACCGTATTATCATAAATACATCAAACGTAACCAGAAGTTCAAACTGAAAATGTTACACTTCTTCATTAATACCGGCATACAGGACAATGCATACTACTGGAACGAACTGGCCAAATGCGTTAATGTATATTGCGACCTCAAGAATTTCTGTCCCGACCTTGATTCCCTGAACCTGGGCGGAGGGTTCCCGGTTAGGAACTCCCTGTCTTTTGACTATGATTACGAATACATGACAGAAGAGATCATTGCCCAGATAAAAAGCATATGTGCAAGCCGCAAAGTGAAGGATCCAGACATTTTTACCGAGTTCGGATCTTTTACTGTAGGTGAAAGCGGTGCGAATATTTACCAGGTTTTAGGAGAAAAGCAACAAAATGACCGCGAAAGGTGGTATATGATCGATTCATCTTTCATGACCACATTGCCCGATACCTGGGGCATCAAACGTCGTTTCATACTCCTTCCCATCAACAAATGGAACGAACCTTACCAACGTGTTTTTCTGGGTGGTTTGACCTGTGACTCCCAGGACTATTACAACGCCGAGGCCCATGCCAACGCAGTTTTCCTTCCCAAAAACGAAAACGGAGAGCCTCTTTATATCGGTTTTTTCAATACCGGTGCATACCAGGAGTCCATTTCGGGATTTGGCGGTATTCAGCATTGCCTGATGCCGGCTCCAAAAATGGTCATTATAGGAGAAGAGAACGGGGAGTATACTACAAAACTCTTCTCTAAAGAGCAGACATATAAATCCATGCTCAAACTTTTAGGCTATTGAAACCATGTTGAGCAAGGCACAAATACAACATATCAAATCTCTGGAGCACAAAAAATTTCGACAGGAATTCGGAGAATTCATTGTGGAAGGGAGGAAAATAATAACGGAGCTGATCAATGCTCCAGGCCCCTTCCGCATAAAAAATCTATACCTGGAGGAAGGTTTCCCAGGGCCGGCTGTTGACCACCCGGCAGAATATATTTCGGCAAAAGAAATGGAAAGGATTTCTTCCCAGTCAACACCTTCCGGGGCACTTGCCGTGGTAGAGATCCCCAAGGTTCCTGTAACCATGCCACAACAAGGAAAGTTGTACCTGGCCCTTGACGGGGTACGTGATCCGGGCAATTTTGGAACCATATTGCGGCTGGCAGACTGGTTTGACATAGCAGCTGTTTATGCCTCGCCGGACTGCGTGGAACTCTACAATCCAAAAACCATTCAATCAACTATGGGTGCCATTCTGCGTGTTCCGGTTCATTACACCCCTCTTGCCCCGCTTCTTCAAGGCTGCTCGCTTCCTGTCACAGGGTCTGTGCTTCTTGGAGGGACAGATATCAACAACACTCCCCTTCCCTGCGAAGGCATCATCGTTTTTGGAAATGAATCACAGGGCATTAGCCGGGAACTGCTGGAACACATTCCGGTCAGATTGTATATTCCGTCGTATCGCAGGGGGTCTGAATCCCTTAACGTGGCTACTGCCGCAGCCATAATTTGCGCAGCTTTCCGTAGAAACCGGCCACCCCTGCCCATGCAGCCAGATATATAAGAATAATGCCCGTGTTGATTGCCAGTTTGGGAATCAAAGGCAAGTGTGCAAACAACAGGGAGAAAGCGTACAGTCCTGTCCCTGCAACCAGGTAAAATCCAATGCGCAGCCAGTTATAGGGAATGGGGTATTTTCTGTGCCCCATAAGAGTGCATATTACTGTCATACACAGGTAGCTGGCCAGGTGTCCCCAGGCAGCCGCCATATAGCCGTATCGTGGCATGAACAAGACATTGACCAACAAGGTGACCACCAGCCCGGCCGTTGTGATTAACACGGCGTTCCCGGTTTTACCGGACAATTTGAACCAGATGCTTACGTTAAAATATATTCCCAGGAAAACATAAGCCAGTGCCATGACCGGCACTACAACAATCCCTTCCCGGTAATTTTCTCCCAATAACAAACTAAACAGGTCCATGTACAGCAAAATTCCAAGGTACACGAGCATGCAAAATGCCGTAAAATAATCCAGCACCCGGGCATATGTCTTTGGTGCATCTTTGTTGGCAGACTGCCCAAAGAAGAATGGCTCTGCCGCATACCGGAACATCTGGATACAGAGGTTTATCAGTACAGCCAGCTTGATCCCCGCCTGGTATATCCCCATCTGTGAACGCCAGGAAACCTCTTCGGGTATTAAAAAACGAAAAAGGATCCTATCGCTGAAATCATTCAGGATACCAGGCAACCCGGCTATCATCAGGGGCAGGGAATACATCATGAGCTTTGGCCATATTTTGCGGTCAACAACATAACTGCTTCTTTTTATCAGATCGGGTAAAAAAAGCAGAAAGGCCACTATACACGAAAGGAATATAGAAAAGAGAACGTAATTGTAATCGGGAGTTGCTGTGATAAAACGTCCCAGGAATGATCCCGGATTGGCAGTCAGGTAACCTGGTGCCCAGAGAAAGAAAAGAAGGTTAAAACCCAGCTCGCAGCAGATTTTTATGGTTTTGAAGATGGCAAAGCGTAAGGCTTTGTGTTCGTAGCGCAGGCGGGCAAACAGTATGGCTGTCATGCAGTCCAGCAGAAGGATTCCGGCTACGTAGAAAATGGATTGCGGACTGTCTGCATAGCCAAGTTTCCCGGCAATCGGCACCCGAAACAGTACCACCACGGTAAAAAACAAACCCGCCAGCACTGTAACAGTAACAAGTGAAGTGGAAAAAACGCGTGCCGCTGCATTGTTATCGTTCTTTTGACCTGCAAGCGAAGCATACCGGAAGCTACCCGTTTCCAGCCCCATGACCAGGACTACCTGTAATACGGCTATGTAAGCCATGAATTCTGCCACCACTCCGTACGCTGCCTGGTCTGTGAGCACGCGGGTATACATGGGAACAAGCAGAAAATTGAGGACCCTGGCCAGGATCGTGCTCATTCCATATACCGCAGTTTCTCCTGCTAATTGCCTGATGGCTGAATTCTTTACAGACATGGTCTTATTTATTGACTCGTTGCCTTACCGCCTCATAAAGGACAACGGCTGCCGCCGCTGATACGTTCAGAGAGCCAATCTCGCCCAATTGCGGGATGGAGATCAACTCATCGCACAGCTCCAAAACTCCCCGCGATATCCCTTTTCCCTCGGCACCCATCACCAAAGCCAGCGGGCGGCGAAAGTCTGTCTCATAAATGGATTGTTGCTGCCCTGCCACTGTCCCTATGATCACGTACCCCGATTCTTTGAGGTAAAAAATGGCTGTTCTAAGATTGGGAACCTTGCATGAGGGAATGCGCAGCAAGGCTCCGGCAGAAGCCTTGATGGCATCCTGGTTGACAGCTGCCCCTCCTTTAGCCGGAAGAATGAGCGCCCCTGCCCCTGCGCATTCACAGGTACGTGCTATGGCTCCGAAATTACGAACATCACTTACCCCGTCCAGCAACAAAACGGTAGGGAATCCCGGCTTATTGCCGGCAGCAGCCACTGCTTCTTCAAGAGAGACATAATCCACCTGGGCAAGCATGGCAACCACTCCCTGGTGATTCTTGTTAGCTGTCAGATGATTCAGTTTTTCCTGGGGTACAAACTGGACCGACACATTATGCTGCCTGGCCAGCTCTATCAGTTGATACGCCACAGGACTTTCCAATCCCTGGCGTAATAGTATTTTTTCGGGTTTCTTGCTGCCCGTAAGGGCTTCCCTGACGGGATGTATGCCGTATATGCGATCTTCAGTCATTTTAGCCATTTCGATAAATGTTTCCAGTTCACTATGTGCACATTCCCAGGCTTTCATCGCCTGATCGAGTTCTTTTTTTTCTTTTTCATACAACTTTCCGGCGTTTCATGAATTCACGGATCCCGCCCAGGTGTTCTTTCACCTTCCCGTCACGGAATTCATAGATCTTATCTACAAGACCATCCAAAAAGGTTCTGTCGTGAGATACTACAACCAGCGTGCCGGTGTATTGTTTCAGGGCTTCTTTCATCACTTCCCTTGAGGGAATATCCATATGGTTGGTGGGTTCGTCCAGTAATAATATATCGGGACGCGATAACAACAGCTTGGCCAGCTCTATGCGCATATTCCAGCCTTCCGAGAAAGTCCGGCTGGGCCGGTCCAGTTCATGTTGCTTAAATCCCAGTCCTGTAAGGATTTTTTCTGCATTTCCCCTGGGATTGTCAGACGATAGAATACGTAACCGGTCCGTTACCTCGTTAAGCCCTACCATTAGTTTCTTATAGCTTTCAGATTCAAAGTCATCCCTTCCTGAAAGCTCCATGGTGATGATGTCCATTTGTTTGTGCAGCTCATCCAGATAGGAAAAAACGGTAAGTGTCTCTTCCAGAACCGACTTGTCTTTGGCATGTCCCATTTGCTGGGGAAGGTATCCCATGCGGCAGTCGGAAGAACGCACAACACGTCCCAAGGTAGGTTGGGCCAGTCCGGCAATGATCTTGATTAACGTGGTCTTTCCTGCACCGTTCTTACCTACCAGCGCAATTCTGTCACGGCGGTCTATGGTCAGGGATATGTCCCTGAAAAGCTCCTTGTGGGCAAACGAAACGCTTATGTTGGAAATAGAGATCATTCAACTTTTTTCCCCTGCTTGTCAATGGTTATGATCTGGCCCTTGTAATCAACCTGTGTTACGCCATGTGAAAAAACCGACACCGAATCATATAGGAAGGGTATCATCATATCGCCCTGTTTATTGATAAAGCCCCAATAATTGTTGTACTTCATACCTGCCATACCATTGGAAAAAAACCGGTGACCATCCTGGTATATAAAAGGCACCATGGTATTGCCTTTTTTATCAATGAAACCAAACTGTTTTTTTATCCGTGAATCCATCATGTTAAACTGGGCTGAAAGCGCCATATCATCGTGAAAATCATAAATTTCCACCAGCCTTAAAGAAAACGGCACCGTAAAAAACCCGTTACGGTCAATCACACCGTATAACTGGTTGTGCATCACTATGGCAACTCCGCTGCTGTAATTGCGGATGAAATCGTATCTAGGCGGAACTACCGTCTCTCCTTCCGGGGAAAGCACACCATACCCTTTTTCATTGCGCACCACAGTCATCCCTTCACGGCAGGGACCAATAAAGTCATAAAATTCAGTTGGATATTCCAGTTTCCGGGTGTTGCGAAGCGCATAACGACCATGATCCCCTGTCACTATCCACTCCTGAGCGTGGTGGTGATATATGGTATCATACACGGGTTCAATCAGGGTATTTGCCTTACGGTCCAGCAGACCGTAATGTCCGTCGTGCAAGATAATAAAGCTCGTGGGGGTACAGGCAGCCACGTTGTCGTACATTACAGGGATCAAAGGAACTGCGTGGTTTTTGCGGTGCAAACCCTTGAATTTTCCTTTACTTACAATAAATGAATCCCCGTCACAAACATCAATATGGTCGTACAGAGTGGGGATAAGTTCATTCCCTTGCCCGTCAAGCACACCCCATTTTCCCTGACGGCTAACATAAAAGTTGTTGTTTCTAATATCAATACTGTCGTAAGGCAGGGTTTTTCTCTCTGTTCCCTTTCCGTCTATAACAGAAAATGATCCGTCAGATTGCAAAGCTAACAGAAAAGGTATAGGACGGCCATAGTATGTACTAGATATGCGACGTGGCAAAAATGGGATTTTGATGTTTCCACGCCTGTTTGCCACACCGTATTCCCTGCCCCGCACCAGAACAACAACATCAGAAAACGGAACAATTGTATCGTAAAGGGGGGGGATAATCGATCGCCCTCTATGATTGAGCATGCCGTATAGGTTATTTTGCCTGATTATCCCCAGGCCATTACAAAAAGGCAGGGCTTCCTGGTAAAAATCCCCGGTAAGGAGCAGTCCAAGAGAATCCTGGTAATTGTATCCCTTTCCCGTTATATAAACAGGTCCGGGTTTGAAATTCAACGGTTTGTATCCTCCGTTGTAAAGGTGTACATATTTCCTGATGGTACTGTTGGGGGCCGGTTTGTACAGGTCTATGAGTACAGCTTTGCGGTAACCGTTCAGCTTGTCGCTTTTTAACAGCAGAAATGCAGGTTTTTTCCAAAAAAATGGAGTCAGAAAAAGAAGCAGGCATAAAAGTAAGATCCCTCCTGCCAGAAGTATTAAAAGCTTATGATGCGACTTTTTCATCGTCTGCGGGCTGCTTACTAAAACTTACAAGTATACTGACCTCGTAAAGAAGGTACAACGGTAAAGCTACTACTAACAAGGTAAAAGCATCTCCGCTAGGCGTTATGATGGCAGCCAGTATTAACAGGACAACGGCTGCATGTTTCCTGTACTTCTTGAGTAATTCTTTGGATATAACGCCTAATTTTGACAGCACGCGCAAGAGTATGGGCATTTCAAACACAATTCCCATGATGATCACCAGCCAGATGAACATATGGATATAAGACTGAAGTGATATCTGGTTTTTCACCCATTCACTTACCTGGTAACTTCCCAGAAAATTAATGGTCAACGGGAAAACAAAAAAGTAACCGGCTAGTACACCAAGGAAAAACAACAGGGAGCACCACCCAAAAGCCCCTTTCACAGCTCTTTTTTCTTTGGCATATAAAGCAGGGCGGACAAAAATCCACAACTGGTACAGGATGAAAGGAGTGGCCAACACTAAGGCAATACTGAAAGAAACACTAATGTGGGTGAAAAACTGGGTAGACAGTTCTATGTTTTGCAGTTCCAGGGTAAAAGGTTCCGGCGAAATGGAAGAAATCCCCACAAGGCCGGCCAGATACGTCATCCACCGGTAGAGAATAAAATCAGAGGTTCTGGGAGCGAATATGATAGTATCAAACACAAAGCTTTTATTCACAAAAACAACCACCATGAGTACAATCAGGACAATTGCCGAGCGAAATATCACCTTGCGGAATTCATCAAGATGTTCCCAAAAGGTCATCTCATTTTTATTCCCGGAAACATCTGCCACTGCTAACTTTTAATGTCCTTATCGTTTTCTTTTTCATCCACTTTAATATCCTCTTCTATACCCTTGACCCCGTCCCTGAAGCTTCTGACGCCTTTCCCAATGCCTTTCATAAGTTCGGGAATCTTACGCCCCCCAAAAAGAAGCAGTACAATAAGGGCGATAATGACGATTTCGGTAGCACCCAAAGTGCCAAAAAGCAATAATTTAGACATTTTCCTGTTGATTAGTTTTTTTCAAATTTACGTATTTTTCCAATACTTCCGTCAGAAAACGGGGCGCCCTCACAGGAACGCCACGGGAAGCATTCACAAAGGCAAGGGTAACATAACCTGTGGCTAAAAGAGTGTCCGAATCGTTCAGGACCCGGTAATGGAACGTGATCCTGGAACGGGGCATTTCTTTTATTGTTGTTACCACAGTCAGCACCTGGCCATACCGCGCAGGATGTATGTAGTCGCAATGAATCGCATGCACCGGCATTATGATCCCCAGCGATTCGGTGTAGGTGTAAGGGACCCCGAAATGATCCATCATTTCTTCGCGCGCTGTTTCAAAATAGCGTATGTAATTGGAGTGGTGCACCACGCCCATCTGATCTGTTTCGTAATACCTGACTTTTATATGGGTTTTATGTTCCATCATGGTTATTCCAGTACTATGGCCGCTGGTGCGGGAAGATAGTAAATTAATCTGAAATTGTCTACTGTAAGCCGGCTGCCATCGGCCCCTTTGAAATCAGCACCCTCCCACGAAGACGACATACGTACAACCAGGTGTGTCATTGGAAGGTTTTCCCTGCCCGGAACCAGGTCGAACAACAACCGCGTATGCGTCCATCCCTGCGTCCCTTCCGTAGAAATCTCATTCACAGCTATCATATCTGCCCTGCTGTTCAAATCATACTTCCAGTTTCCCGAAGCATTGTGATGTAACTCTGCCGTAATTACGGCCTTATCGGGGCCACTCACTTTTACAGGGTCCTTGAATGCAGGCATGTCAAACATACCCTTATAAGGTTCGGTAAACACCCGCTGCCCGCCGGGCTCGTACAGGTAGTCTATCTCAAATCCCACAGGATTGGAACCGGGCGCAAACGGGATTCCAAAATCTGTCATGATGTCGGGATTCATCACCGCTTCAACATCCATCCTGAAATTGAATTTTCCCAGGAAAAGCGCTCCCGCCGCCAGGCTGGTTACTTTCATCACCACCAGGTTAACGGTTTTCAACTTGGTGATCATCTGCACGGCATAGGGACTATTGTACCCCTGTACCCTGAAAGAACCCAAAACCTGGTAATTGTTCCCGGTAGTCCATCCTTTACCGTTGGAAGGCAGGATATTCAAAAATTTATCATCACCAATATATCCCCATTCTTCAAAACCGCTATTGGGCACCTGGGGGGCATAGATAAGCTGTACCTTCCACTGGCGCACTGTTTCGTCTTCTGCCATAACACGGAACAAGAAAGGTTCTGTAAAAGATAAATCCAGGGGTGCCCCCGATGTTATCCCCAGCAACCGTGCCCCCTGGCTGACGGTGATTCTGGGTTTGATAGTCAGTTGGGCATTTTCGTCATTTTTTGAACTTACCAGCAACGTGATCAGGCCCTGGTCAGGTTCCAGGTATTTCTGATCAAATTCAAAACCCGAGGAGGGGTTCCCCGTTATGAAGTCTGTCACTGCTGCATCTGACCGTCTTGCGGGTGACCTGTCTTCCAGTTGTAAAGTCCAGCCGGTGGTGTTTGTGCCGCTTTCCGAGGTAACCCAAAAGTGGTACGTCTGAGTAATTGTGTTGAAAACAACCCTGTGCTGCAACGTAGTGATATCGCCTTTGAGCCCTGCATTCTTAGATATAGTCAGGTTGCCGTCCACCGTCAGCGGCATCTTTGAAGACCAGTCGTTAATGACCAGTGTTACTGTTCTGTTCACTGTATCTACAATGCCTTGATCCAAAAGCACCATATTATGATCAGTCATGGTAGTCCCCTGGTAAGAGGAAACCTTATATTCCAGCACCCTGGCCTCGAGATTCTCTGTGCGTTCATCGGCCAGTTGAAGGGTCCATTCCATTGCATCACCGCTTTCTGCTACTATGGTCAAAGGAATCACATGGTCAATGGTTGGGAAAAGAATGCCCCCCGGGTAGTCTTCCAGCAAAATGGCTTTGGGGGATAATTCCATGGAAAATGTTTCCAGTACCAGTGGAAAATCATATCCCGCCTTTAGGACCAGGGTTACTGTACGGGTATCGGAATTTATAGTTGCCGTATTGTTTTCAAGCTTAACCAGGTTTTCCCTGGAACTGTAACTCTCTACCACAAATGAGCGAATCAGGGCCTCTGTTTCAAACCAGGGATCAAGGCGCAATGTCCAATCGCGGGAGGCCCCCGATTGTGATGTTACGGTAAAAGGCACCACGCTTTTGTAAGTATCAAAAGTTAAAACCGGTGACAGATCAGACGTGGCATCTTCAGACAATGTCACCTGGATTGATGTGATCTGCAATGGAAAATCATTACCTTCCGTCATAGGAATCTCCACCAGGGAGTTAAGCGTGTCTATCCGGGGGGTACCCAGTCTGATCCGGTTATTCTGCGAGGTGTATTCGCCCAGGGCAAATGATTCCACCACGTTGGCAGGGTTGAGCCACTGTTGCCAAACCAGTTCCCAGGCCCGCGCCTGTTGTGAAAGTATGTCAACCAGGTAAAACGCTCTTTTATCTTCCCAGCTCTGGATTGTGAATTCTTCCGCCGCATTGTGGTGAATTGGCACAATATAGGGATTCATCTCAAAATCCATCCGGGCCTTCCAGGGGAAAGGATTGCCGTTGTTGCGCACAGATACCGTATAACGGTTTGCTTGCAGGTCAGAGGCTATATCCACACATTCCACTTCAACCGGTTTAAAATCAATCTTCAAATTTCCGGCAGGTGCCATGCGTTCCCAGGTATCCCTGTCTGTCTGCGATGCGTTTTCCACCAGCGCAACCCCAATCAGGCAGATGTGCCACAATTCCTTTTTTCCGCTCTCGGCAACAACAGTAAAAGGGATGTCGGTGTCGTAGGCTTCTATAGTGAAGCTACCGCTGTTTCCCGGGTTTCCCGGGTTTTCCAGCCTGGCCCCGGGACTCAGATCAAATTCAAGACCTATGGTCAGGGGTAATAAAGCTCCCTTCAGGGCAAAGATCCCGATCTGGTTCTCGACCACATCCACAACAACCTCCCCGGCAAGGGGAAATCCGGCAGGATTGTATTCAATCAACCGTGCCGCCGTTACCACGGCCAAATCACTACGAGGTGCCACTTCTACACTAATGTCATAAGAATGGACTACGCCACTCAGGGCAATAAGGTGGATACTTCGAACAGTTTCAGGATCTTCAAATACCAGTGTATTGTCTGTGCCCAGACCCAGGATCTTGTCAATTGTCTGGGCTGTTTTTATGTCCAGGGTTACTGTAACCGGGAATTCATATTCTCCGTAATCCATTGGCAGTACTACAGATCCTTCTTCTACCCGCGGTTCACTGAAAATCACGACTTCCGGAGACACATCTGTTATCTGGCACGAGGCAATTGATGCACTATCATCAAAATCGGCCACTTTGACACAGGCGGACATCTGTGAAAAAATTAGCAATGCGAGGATTATACCCCTGTATTTCATTGTAATAAATCTATTTGCTGCTCGAGGGCTGCAATCCTGGTCAAAGCATCCGATCGTTTTTTGCGTTCTACGGCAATAACATCCCCGGGAGCACGTTGCAGGAAACTTTCATTAGACAATTTCTTATTCACAGCGGCAAGGAATTTCCGCTGGTATTCCAGTTCTACGTTAAGTTTAGAAAGTTCTTCCTCTTTATCCAGAAGGTTTCCCAGCAGGACAAAAAAGCTGGTGGTTCCTACAAGAAAGGCATATACATTACTTTCCCGGGGTGCTTCGGTAATGGACTGCACAGATTCCAGTCCTGCCATGCGTAGGGCAATCCCATGCAGATTTTGTGGGAAGTGTCCTTTGACATAGAGTTTTAAAAGCGTTTTTCCCGGTATCTGCCTGCTTTGCCTCAGGCCCCTTATAGAGACTATAAGTTCCTGAAGACGCGAGAAATCCTCCAGTTCTTCTTTGTTGCAAGGCCCTGCATCCGGTAAGGGTGACACCATGATGCTGTCTCCTTCCCTGCGTTCTGCCATGTTTTGCCAGATTTCCTCTGTTATGAACGGCATGAAGGGATGTAGAAGGTGCAGCAGCAAGTCAAAAAATGCCAGCGTGCTGTCATACGTGTCTGCATCGGTTCTTTTACCTTCATTCCCTGCCGGCTTAACGATTTCCAGATACCAGGAGCAGAAATCGTCCCAGAAACGTTTGTACAACAGCATCAGGACTTCTGAGAGCCTGTATTTGGAAAACAGGTCCCCGGCCTCTTCCCTGGTTGCAGAGAGCAATTGGCCAAACCAGCGAACCGCCTGGCGTGATGTTTCTGCCTGCTCCAGTTGTTCATCGCGTTGCCAGGAACGGACCAGACGGAAGGCATTCCAGATTTTGTTACAAAAGTTCCTTCCCTGTTCCATCTGTGTTTCGTCAAACAAGATGTCATTGCCGGCTGCAGTACAGAGCATAAGGCCCATGCGAACCCCATCTGCACCGTATAAATTCATCAATTCTATAGGATCAGGCGAGTTGCCCAGCGACTTGGACATCTTGCGGCCCGTTTTGTCGCGCACCATCCCTGTGAGGTAAACATTGGAAAAGGGTTTCTGGCCGCAGAACAGATCCCCGGCCATGATCATCCTGGCTACCCAGAAGAATAAGATATCCGGTGCCGTGACCAGGTCATCTGTGGGATAGTAATACGCCAGCTCGCGGTTGGGTTCTTTTTCCGGGTGGCCCGGCTTATCGGGATCAAAGATCGATATGGGCCAGAGCCATGATGAGAACCAGGTGTCCACCACATCGGGGTCTTGTTTCAGATCCTGGGCTTTGAGGGTGGAATCAATTTTCCGTGCCAGAGCCAACGCTTCTTCTTCAGTTGAAGCCACCACCACTTCCCCGCCTGGAAGATAGTAAGCCGGAATTTGCTGCCCCCACCACAATTGTCTTGAAATGCACCAGTCCCTGGCTGTTTCCATCCAGTGACGGTAGGTGTTGCGGTATTTGTCGGGGATAAGTCTTACCCTTCCATCTTCCACATATTCCAAAGCCTTTTTGGCCAGAATGTCCAGTTTGACAAACCATTGTTGCGACAGCCGTGGTTCAATGACCGCATTAGTGCGCTCAGAAAAGCCCACCTGGGTGGTATAGGGTTCTTCCTTTTCAAGGCATCCGGCCTCATGCAACATGGTCCGGATCTTTTTTCGTGCTGCAAAACGGTCTTCCCCTACCAGAATGATGGCCTCCCGGTTAAGGGTGCCATCCAGGTTCAGGATATCTACCACAGGCAGTTTGTGCCGCAATCCAATTTCATAGTCATTGGGGTCATGGGCCGGGGTGATCTTCAGACATCCTGTTCCAAAGTCCATGGTGACGTAGTCATCGGCAATTATGGGAATTTCCTTGTCTATGAGGGGAATGAGCACTTTTTTACCTACAAGGTGTGCGTACCGTTCATCGCCGGGGTTCACACAGAGCGCCACATCGGCCATGATGGTCTCGGGTCTTGTGGTTGCTACAGTAAGGTACTGGCTGCCGCGCTTGCCGTCCTGAGAGAAATAATACTTAAGGTAGTAGAGTTTTTCTCTGACCTCACGGTGTATCACTTCTTCGTCACTTACTGCAGTACCCCCCTGGGGATCCCAGTTCACCATGCGTACCCCGCGATAGATCAAACCCTGGTTATACAAATAAACAAAAGTGTCCTGCACCGCGCGGCTCATGTCAGGGTTCATGGTAAAGTTGGTGCGTTCCCAATCACAGGAAGCCCCCAGCCTCTTCAATTGTTCCAGTATGATGTTTCCGTGCTTTTCTTTCCATGTCCAGGCATACTTAAGGAATTCGTCCCTGGATATATCAGATTTTTGAATTCCTTTTTCCTTCAGCAAAGCCACCACTTTAGCCTCGGTAGCTATAGAAGCGTGGTCTGTGCCGGGAACCCAGCAGGTATTCTTTCCCTGCATCCGGGCGCGTCTTACCAGCACATCCTGAATGGTATTGTTGAGCATATGACCCATATGCAACACGCCGGTAACATTGGGCGGAGGTATTACTATACTATATTTTGGCCTGTGGTCAGGAATTGAATGAAAAAAACGGTGTTTTAACCAATAACTGTACCACTTGTCTTCTGTAACGGATGGATCGTATATAGCAGGCAGTTCCATTTAATTTAAGGAATAAGACGCAAATATATAAAAAATACTACTTTTGTATGAATTATAAGTGCATAGCTATGGAAGAAAAACCAAAGAAACAGGTAAGTATTGAATTGCCGGAAGACGTAGCCCAGGGATGCTACTCAAATCTGGCCATCATTACCCATTCCAGCAGTGAATTTGTCTTTGACTTTATCCGCATGATGCCGGGTATACAAAAAGCCAAGGTGCAGAACCGGATTATCATGACCCCCGAACACGCCAAACGCTTTTTCAATGCCCTTGAGGACAATCTGAAGAAATACGAGGAACACTTCGGGAAAATCAGCCTATCAGGGAAGGGAATGCCCAATATTCCCTTACATTTTGGTGATGGAACGCCAGAAGCTTAAACTTGAACTGATTTTCTTTCATTCCCCGTTACACGATTACATGGTATTGGAAGAATCAAGAAGGCCTCTCCTGGAATCACTGGGAAAGCGCTTCAATGTCAGTGTGATATCCTACAAAAACATTACGACGGAACGCCTGGCCGACCCGGAAAAAGTATATATTCCCTTCATAGCATCGGGTGGCTGTGAAGAGATCTTTCAAAGCTACGGCTTTTCACTCCCCCTGCCTTTATTTTTCCTGTTTGACGACCAAAGCAATTCCCTTCCGGCTGCCCTGGAGCTTTCTTCCTATGTGTCACAGGGCAGGATGAGCATACCGTTACTATTTTCTGAAGATGAAGTCACAGAAAAACTGCTCGATATGACACTTCGTATGCAGCAGACTTTCAGAAAATTAAAGAATACACACATAGCACTGTTTGGAGACGCATCTCCCTGGCTGTTGTCTTCCAAAGTGAATACAAATGCCATCAGCCGTATGCTGAAAGTAGGTTTTCAAAATATTGATATACCCTTTATCTGTAAACATTACAAACACCTTACAGCGCTGAGCCGTGAAAATAAGGAATTGTACAACAGCATTCTGAAAAAAAGCACGAGCCTTAAGAACTGCACAAAAGAAGATCTGAATGATGCCATAAGGCTGTACCAGGCCATGGATGAGCTGATGGTTTATTATTCGTGCAATGCTTTAACCATAAAATGCTTTGATCTGATTAAATCCTGCAACGTCACCGCCTGTATGGCCATTTCACTTTTTAACCGGGCAGGTGTTCCGGCCGCCTGTGAAGGAGACATCCCCTCACTGCTTACCATGATCATGGCAGGCTATTTATCCCATTCTCCCGTTTTCATGGCCAATCCCGTTGCTTACAACAAAGAACGTAACACCATGGACATTGCCCATTGTACGGTTCCATTGAATATGACATCGTCATTCGCTCTGAATTCACATTATGAAACGGGGATAGGTGTTTCTGTGGAAGGAACCCTGGAAGAGGATGTGCCGTATACAGCCGTTAAGTGGATTGGCAATACCCTGGACCGTTTTTTTGTATCCGAGGGTGTTGCAGCCGAATCAAAGCATTCCGGCAACAAGTGCCGCACACAGATGACCCTTCGGCTGGAAAAGCCCGTTCGTGATTTTATCCTCGGAGCAATGGCCAACCACATCCTGGTAGTCAAAGGAAGACATGCTGATGTTCTGGCTACCTGGAATGGTTTTCTTTCTTACCTACGGTAAATCACATACCGGCATTGTATATCTGTGAAATTTCGGGATCTGAAAGCACCCGGTCATAAAACCTGAGGCAGGCCATATCGGCCGGCAAAAAAGTATTGATTGTTGTGCTGTTCAGGGCATTAGCCCCTACCACAAAATCCTTCTGCACGCCAAATGTCATCTGCATGGATTGGGTATAGAGATTGACACCATCCAGGTATACGGTCATCGAAGTCCCGTTGGAAGCGATCGACATCATATGCCAGCTGGTTCCCAGCATAGAGGAAATATCTATTCCGGCAAAGGAAGGCAGCGGGATAACATGGGTTTCCTTACCGGGTCCCAGACAAAGTGTCAGGACCCAGGCGGTCCCGTTATGACGGATTTCCACATAGAAACCACCTTCAGACACTGACCCGAATAAGGGGTAAACCAGCGATTTATTCATGGTCTGCCGGAACCGGAGCCAGAAATTGATGGTTCCTTTGTTTATTCCCGAGACAGGATTCATGTCAAGGCTGAGCAGGTATCCGCTGCTTCCGTTGAAGGAAATTGCGGCATTGGTTCCTGCCGGCTTGTTGTTTCTGTTGTAGGTTATTCCATTGGAGACCACAAGGTCCGGACCCCTTCCTGTCCAGTCGTAGGCTTTAGGAACCTGGTCTGTGGTAATGTACATTTTTAAACCGTTCTGCACTACTACCGGCTCGTCTCTGGCTGTTGTAAATTCCAGGACCTGTCCGTAATAAACACCCTTTGACGTTTTCACATACGCGCGGTAATAATACGGGGTGTTGATAAGCAGTTTGGTCGCCCGGGATGAATATTCGCCTGCGTAAGAAGGTGTTCCCAGGTCTGTGTGACTGCCGTCAATGGTGGGTACGGCATCTGTGCTCCAGCAGTGACCATATGCCAGGATCTTCTCTGATCCCAAAACAACAATGTTACCTTTCAGAAGCGCTTCATAATAAGAGATTTCATCCACATCCCCGGTTTCGGGTTTCGGCTCTTCTATGTCCAGGTACAAGGAGCTTGTCCCCGACAGGAACCGCCCGAAAGCATTTACTGCATAACTGCGCACATAATAGGTCACTCCCCTTTGCGGCTTGCTCAGGTTGTAAAAGAAATTGGATCCGGATGTCTTTTCGCCCAGACTGACTACCTGGTCCTTATCCATAGAAGGAGTATCCCCCGATGTGTTCCAGATAAATCCATGGTCTGCATAGGGCAGGCCCAATGCTTCATTTACCCTGAATATCAAGACTTCTGATATGGCATTGAAAGTCAGAACGGGATTATCCAGAATTGGGGGTGCATATTGCATGGTCATGGTCTGGCCATAAGAAGTGCCTGTTTCATTGATGGCATAAGAACGGTAGTACCAGGTGGTTCCCCTGGGCGGCAGCTCATCGGGATAAGACACAAAAGAGCGTCCTTCTTCTATGGGCCCCATATCTGTAAAGGATCCATTCTCCGGATCAGGTGCGGAATTGGTTCCCCAGCAGTGTCCGTGACGGACCACAGAGCCTCCTCCGTTGTTTACGAGCGTTCCTTTGAAGCGAAGCCTGTAAGAATCATCCAGCTCATATCCATCTGTGGTGACTTCTGCAGGAACAGCTGCCGTTGCGTAATTCACCCTGATGGTAAACTCCTGGTCGGGAGCAAGCACCATTATCCGGCTTTCAGAGGTTCCAAAGGGGATGTTATCCCGGTCCAGGGTGACCACAATCTGGGCAGTAGGATTTTCTTTTGAAATTTCACCTTGTGCCAGTGAGAGCTGCAGGTTTTCGTCTTCACATACCACCGTAAAAGGAACCGGGTGGACACCCGAAAGGCGCGAAAGTGTTATGGTGCGTGTAGTGCTTTCAGTGCCAAAATCCAGTGATTGCGGTGAAACCTTTATCAGGTCCCGGGTTCTGGTGATGGAAAAGGTGTACGCCGTATCTCCTCCGTTGGATTGCAAAGTGGTGCTGAAAGAATGGTTGCCAAAGTCCAGGGAGGACCGGTTGGCGGTAATACTAACCTGCATTTCCTTCTCTGCAGGTACTGTACCCTGGACAGGATCCCAGTCAAGCCAGCCGGGCAGTTTATCTTTCAAAGCCCAGTTCAGGGGAATGTTACCCTGGTTGGCAAGGATGGTGATGGCAGTGCTGTCTTCTTCCCCAAAATCAAAGGAGGTTCCCTGTGCTTTCAGCAAGGCCCCTTCTACCAGCAATCGTACCTGAACAATTAAAGGGACCTCACCACCCACCAATTGCACCTCGGATTTCTGTTCGCCAATGGGCAGGCCGCTCCGGTCACAGGTAAAAACCAGAGAACGGGAAGCTCCCATTTCCAGTTCCCCGCTCGGGGGATTGACTTTGAGCCAGTGCGGAAAATACATTTCCAGGAAACCCCACCTGAGGGTATCTCCGCCAGGATTTGACAAGGTAAGGACAACAGAGGTATCGCCGGCTCCGAAATCAACGCTTTGCGGTGAAAGAACAGCTTTGGCAATTCGTGAGCGAAGTTGTGCATCTATGGTATACAGGTTTTTCTTTTTCGGGGACAACGGCATGCTCAGGGTTTCCCAGCTTTCGTAACCGGGCTTGCTGAAAACAAGGTACACGTCTTCTGTTGTGCGTGGCAACGCTATGGAATACTTCCCTTGCAGGTCTGTTTCCTGGCCAAGGTTAAATGGCATTACCGCCACGGCAACACCCGGCAAAGGTTGTGCGGTTTCTGAATCGGTGACAGTTCCTGTAAAAGTTGTAGTTGTTCCTGTCTGGTCACAGGAAGCGGTAAAAAAGACTGAAAATAAAACTGTCAGAACTGTCGAAACGGTTTTCAGATAACCAATAGTGCGCATGCCATATATTTTACTTGTGCAAATATAATTAACTTTGCGGATGTTAAAACAGAAATATGGGTAACTATAAAAGCAAACTTCACAATATCAAGGCATTTGCATTTGATGTAGATGGAGTTCTCACAGACGGCGGCGTTATTTCCCTTCCCGACGGGGACCTTTTCCGGACACATTACGCACGCGATGGTTATGCCATCCGTGTGGCCATAGAACACGGGTACCCGGTAGCCATCATCACCGGGGGTGTTTCACCTTCCGTGGAAATCCGGTACAGAAATCTTGGTGTAAAAGACATCTTTTCAGGTGCACGGGACAAATTGCCCGCATTCCGGGAATTTTGCACAAAATATAACTTATCTCCTTCTCAGGTAGCCTATGCAGGAGACGACATACCTGATATTCCTCCCATGAAGATATGCGGTCTCCCCTTCTGTCCTTCCGACGCAGCGACCGAAGTACGCCACATGGCGCAGTACATTTCTCCTTTCCCCGGAGGGCGGGGCTGTGTGCGTGATCTGGTGGAACAGGTCATGCGGCTGCAAGGCAAGTGGTATAAACAAACGGATGACATTCCGGAGGATATGCTGGAAACGTCCTCGGAGTGAAAATGAACACAACCTGCAGGATCATTCTCGGCTCGGCCTCTTCCAGAAGACAACAGCTTCTGGAAGGTACAAATCTGCCTTTCACGGTAGAACCGGTCAACGTACCGGAAACAATCACCCTCCATTTAGGTGCCAACCCTGAAGGATCCCCTTATCTGCAGGGTGCCAATCCCCGGGAAATACCTCTTCTGCTGGCCAGAACAAAGTCCCTGGCCTTTCCAAGGCCTCTCAAAGCCGATGAGCTTTTGATCACAGCCGATACGCTTGTCTTTTCTGAAGTCCTTGCCGAGGCCCACACCGGAGCCGAAGCGCAATCCGGAACCGGGGTGCAAACCGGGCGTGAAGCGCAATCCGTAACCGGGGTGCAAACCGCGGTCAGTGGCACAGACACACGCTGGAGGGTTCTTGGAAAACCCGCCTCGGCACGGGAAGCATACCGCATGCTGGAACAACTTTCGGGCAGCTGTCACAAGGTCATCACAGGGATATGCCTTCGTTTTGGAGATCAGAGGGCACACCCCGATCCCATCGTTTTTTCTGACACCTCTCTGGTCTGGTTCATGCCCCTGCTACCGGAAGAAATCTGGTATTATGTCAACAAATACAAACCTTACGACAAAGCCGGTTCCTACGGAGTGCAGGAATGGATAGGATACATTGGTATTGAGCGTATTGAAGGCAGCTATTTCAATGTTATGGGATTCCCCGTCCACTTGCTGTGGAAATATCTTAAAGAACTTCATGTTATTTCATTTTCTTAAGCACAAATTTTTCTTTAAATTTACTTTTTCCTAAATAGATCAGTTATGGATAAACAACCTTCAGTAGCCATACTATGTGGTGGCGGACCCGCTCCCGGAATCAACACGGTAGTATGTACTATTACTAAAACGTTCATTACCAAGGGATACCGTATTATAGGCCTTCACGGGGGTTATACCGGACTGTTTTGCAAAGAAAAATGCCGGCAGGAGGAGATGAATTTTGACAAAGCCGACATGCTTTTCAACCGGGGGGGATCATACCTGCGCATGAGCCGTTTCAAACCCACCGACGAGGATTTTGAAAAACGCTTTAACCTGGATTTCTTCACAGAAAACAACGTGAAGCTGTTGGTGACCGTCGGAGGGGACGATACCGCTTCCACGGCAAACCGCATCTCTAAATTCCTGGATCAGAGACAGTACAACATTGCCAACATACACGTTCCCAAAACTATAGATAACGACCTGCCCCTGCCGGAGGGAATCCCCACGTTCGGTTATCAGAGTGCCAAGGCGCAGGGTACCGATCTTGGGCGGACCGTATACGAAGATGCCCGCACCAGCGAAAACTGGTTTATCGTAACGGCCATGGGCCGCTCGGCAGGCCACCTGGCCTTCGGGATAGGTTCTTCCTGTCATTTTCCCATGATCATCATTTCCGAAATGTTCTACAAAACCCAGATAACCATAGAAAAGATCGTGAACTTGATAATTTCTTCGGTCATCAAGCGACAGATCCGCAACATCTCTTACGGTTGTGTCATGATTTCGGAAGGCGTTTTCCAGACCCTTTCAGAAGAAGACGTGAAGAATGCCGGCATTGCATTTACATACGATGCACACGGTCATCCGGAACTTGGCAAGATTTCCAAGTCCCACATCATTGACAACCTGGTAGAAAAAAAATTGATAGAACTGGGTGTCAAGGTTAAGACACGGCCTGTAGAAGTGGGTTATGAAGTCCGTTGCATCACCCCAAAGTCCTTTGACCTGGAGTATTGCTCCATGCTGGGCATGGGAGTATATGAATTGTACACCAAAGGCGTAAGCGGTTGCATGGTATGCCGGGACGGAAATGGCAAAATCATTCCGCTATTCCTTCAGGACCTGCAGGATCCGGCTACCGGGAAGATCCCTCCCCGCATTGTAAATATGAAATCACAAGAAGTCCAGTTCTATATAAAGCATATCATGGACTTTATTACAGAAGAGGACTACGAGGACGCCAAAGCCATCATCCCCAATCCCGAGGAATTCGACTTTCACAAGATCCTGAAATTTTAAGGACTATACCTGGGGACCGGAAGCCACCAGCTCGCGTGCAGCATCATTGTCGCAATACTGCTCAAAGTTCTTTATATACTTTGCAGCAAGCGATAACGCTTTCTTTTCCCATTCCTTGACGTCGGTGTACGTGTCGCGCGGATCCAGTATACCTTCCGCTACCCTGGGCAATGCGACAGGAATGGTCAGATTCATAACAGGAATGTGCCTGGTGGGGGCTTTGTCAATGCTTCCGTCCAGGATTGCGTCTATGATGGCACGCGTATCTTTCAGAGAAATACGTTTGCCGGTACCGTTCCACCCTGTGTTTACCAGGTATGCTTTGGCTCCGTGTTCTTTCATCTTTTTGACCAGGTTTTTGGCATAAATGGTTGGGTGCACGGTCAGGAAAGCCTCGCCAAAGGCTGCCGAGAAAGAAGGTAATGGTTCGGTGATGCCGCGTTCAGTCCCTGCCAGTTTAGAGGTATAACCGCACAGGAAGTGATACTGTGCCTGTTTTTCATCCAGAATGGAAACCGGAGGCAAAACGCCGTAGGCATCGGCAGAAAGATAAATGACTTTTTTGGCGTGGCCGGCCTTGGAAGGAAGGACGATCTTGTTGATATGGTATATGGGATAGGAAACACGCGTGTTTTCAGTTACCGATCCGTCTGCGTAATCGGGGGTGCCGTCGGGCAAGATGGTGACGTTTTCCAGCAGGGCATCGCGACGAATGGCCTTCCAGATATCGGGTTCTTTTTCCTGGCTCAGGTCAATGCATTTGGCATAGCAGCCACCTTCATAATTGAATACGCCGTGGTCATCCCAGCCATGTTCGTCGTCACCTATAAGATAACGCTTTGGGTCGGCAGACAAGGTGGTTTTGCCGGTTCCCGACAGGCCAAAGAATACAGCCACATCTCCCTCCTCTCCCACGTTGGCAGAGCAGTGCATAGAGGCAATACCCTTCAGGGGAAGGTAATAGTTCATCATAGAGAAGATACCCTTCTTCATTTCACCTCCGTACCAGCTGCCACCAATCACAGCCATGCGTTCGGTCAGGTTGAATACCACAAATACGTCGGAATGCAGCCCCTGTTCTTTCCAGTTGGGATTGGTGGTTTTGGAAGCGTTGACCATGACAAAGTCAGGTTCTCCAAAATGTTCCAGTTCATAACCGGAAGGACGGATAAACATATTGGTCACAAAGTGTGCCTGCCAGGCGACTTCCATGATAAAGCGCACTTTCAGGCGGGTATCGGGGTTGGTGCCGCAAAATGCATCCACCACATAAAGTTTCTTTTTGCCGCTAAGCTGATCCCGTGCAAGATCCTTGAGTGAGTTCCAGATATCCGTAGAAATGGGCTTATTGATCACACCATCCCACCAGATGGTGTTTTCTGTGGTTGCATCTTTTACAATATACTTGTCCTTGGGAGAGCGGCCGGTAAAGACTCCGGTCCGTACATTAACTGCGCCCGTTTTGGTCAGTGTTCCTTTCTCGAATCCCTCGTTGGCGGGGTCCATTTCTGCCTGGAACAAAGTTTCATAGGAAGGGTTGTAAACAATTTCATCAACATGGGAAATCCCATACCTGGATAAATCTATTTTGCTCATTGTTAATTAATTAATAAAATAAAAAACTATAAAATCGGTCTTATTCAGTTAACTTGCGAAGATACTCATTTTATTTATCTTTGCAACAGAAGGCACGACGGGCATGAAACAACAAGAATTATTCCTGCAGACCCTGCTCCGGTATTGGGGTTACAATACGTTCCGCGATACCCAGGAAGATATCATCTCTTCCATTTACCAGGGAACGGATACGTTAGCTCTTTTGCCCACCGGTGGCGGTAAATCTATTTGCTTCCAGGTACCGGCAATGCTCCTGGATGGTATTTGCATCGTGGTCACACCGCTCATTGCCCTGATGAAAGACCAGGTTGAAAAACTCAAATCAATAGGTATTAAAGCGCTTTGCGTACACTCGGGCATGAGTTCGTACGAAATAGATATTGCCCTGGACAACGCCATCTACGGTTCATACAAATTCCTCTACCTGTCTCCGGAACGGCTTGGCACCGAATTGTTCCGGGTACGGGTCCAAAAAATGAACCCCACCATGCTTGTGGTAGACGAAGCGCACTGCATTTCCCAGTGGGGATATGACTTTCGTCCCTCCTACCTGCGCATAGCCTCGTTCCGTGAATTATACCCCGATGTTCCCATCATGGCGCTTACGGCCACGGCAACCACCCAGGTGGTGGAAGACATCAAAGAAAAGCTTCGCTTTCGCAAAAACAGCCATGTTTTCCAAAGCTCTTACGAACGTCCCAACCTTGCTTATGTGGTCAGGAAAACCGAAGACAAACTGGGACAGCTTCTAAGGATTGCCAATGGTGTGGAGGGAACCGGGCTGGTTTACGTGAGGGAAAGGAAAAAAGCCCAGGATGTGGCAGAGTTCCTGATCTTTAATAATATAAAAGCCGATGCTTACCATGCGGGAATGGATTCCCGCATCAGGTCATCCAAGCAGCAGTCGTGGAAAAAAGGGGAAACACGCATCATGGTTGCAACCAACGCTTTTGGCATGGGCATTGATAAACCGGACGTTCGTTTTGTCTGCCATTTTGACCCCCCCGATTCCCCCGAGGCTTACTTTCAGGAAGCCGGCAGGGCTGGCAGAGATGGCAAAAAAGCTTATGCCGTATTGCTCTTCAATCCATCAGACGCCAAACGCATGCGGCAGATCTTTACACTTTCCTTCCCCAACCCTGATCTGATCAAAGAAACCTACCAGAATCTCTACGCCTTCCTGGGTCTTGCCTACGGAGAAGGAGCCGAGCAACAATTCGACTTCAGGGTGGAAGATTTCGCCAAACGCTGCAGGAAACATCCCTCGACCCTTTGGTACGCGCTGCAATGCCTGGAACAGGAAGGATACATATCACTGACAGAAGAAGTAGACAATCCTTCCCGCATCATGTTCCGTGTGAGCCGCGATGAACTCTACCGTGTGCAGATAGCCAACCCGGGGCTGGATACCTTCATCAAACTGCTTTTGCGTACCTATACAGGACTGTTCAACGGTTTTGTCTCTATTGAAGAACAGTACCTGGCCAACACAAGCCGCATGGCACCGGGGGTCATTGCCGAATACCTTCTGAACCTGTCCCGGATGGCTGTAATCTCGTACATACCTAAAAAAAGAATTCCACAGGTTTTCCTGCATTCAGGCAGACTGGAACCTGGTAACGTTTACCTGAATCCCGCCACTTTTCTGCAACGTAAAGACGCCTATGCAAAGCGTATGGAAGCCATGCTGCAGTACGCCCAGTCAGAGGCCCCCTGCCGGAGCAAACAACTACTGGCTTATTTTGGAGAAGGGATGAAACACGACTGCGAAATCTGCGATGTCTGCCTGCAACGCCAGGGAATTGAGAACCCAGGTCAGACATTCGAAAGAATCGCCGGCAAGATAACCAGGACACTGCGTACCGGACCGCTCCGCATCCAGCAGCTGGACCTGTTGTTTTCCGAATCCGGTGAGCAGGTAATGGATGTACTGCGTGCCATGGCCGAAAACGGGGAAATTCTCATAAAAGACGACACCATTCAATGGAACGGTCACAATACGTAATATCAAACTACTTCGTATCTTTACCGCATGAATCGCAGCAGGGCAGTTGCCAGGATAAGGGAGTTGAAAGACACGCTTCATGAGCACAACCGTAAGTACTATGTGCTGAATGCCCCCGATATTTCCGATTTCGAATACGATTTGCTGCTGCAGGAACTCACTGCCCTGGAAAAAATGTTTCCCGACCTGGCCAGCGACGACTCCCCAACCCGTCAGGTAGGCAGCGACATATCCCCCGAAAACAATGCTTTCCTTCAGTTCCCGCACAAACATCCCATGCTCTCGCTCAGCAACACCTACAATAGAGAGGATTTGCTGGAATTCCATAACCGCATAGCCAAAACCACTAACCAACCTGTAGAATACGTCTGCGAGCTTAAACTGGATGGGACGGCCATTTGCCTGACCTATAAAAACGGACGGCTATACCGTGCCCTGACCCGCGGAGACGGGACCATAGGAGATGATGTGACCCGCAATGTACTTAGAATAAAATCCATTCCGGAACAATTAAAGCCTTCCTCCACGGCTGATTTTCCCTACCCTGCCGAATTCGAGATTCGGGGCGAAATCATCATGCCATTCAGCAGTTTCAGGGAATTGAACGCCACTAAGGAAAAAAATGGGGAGCCACTTTTTGCCAATCCGCGCAACGCGGCAGCCGGAACCTTAAAGTTGCTCTCGGCCGATGAGGTGGAACGACGCTCCCTGGATTGCTACTTGTATCATTTCATTGGAAATGTACAGGGATTAGATACCCATTGGAAAGCTTTGGAAATGGCATCCCAATGGGGGTTTCCGGTTTCTGAACACCGCAGGCTGTGCCACAGCACAGACCAGGTCATGGACTTCCTGGATTATTGGGACAAAGCCCGTGCAGACCTTCCCATAGCCACCGATGGCGTAGTCATTAAAGTAAACAGTTTCTCTCTGCAGAGAACACTTGGCATGACAGCCAAAAGTCCACGCTGGGCTACCGCTTATAAATTCAAGGCAGAGCAGGCGGTCACCCGCCTTCTTTCGGTAGATTTTCAAGTGGGCAGGACCGGGGCTGTCACCCCGGTAGCCAACCTGGAGCCTGTATTGTTATCCGGGACCACAGTCAAAAGAGCTTCACTACATAATGCAGACCAGATTGCCCTGCACGACATACGCCTGCAAGACATGGTCTATGTAGAAAAAGGAGGCGAGATCATACCCAAGGTTGTTGGGGTGGACCTTTCTTCAAGACCGCAACATGCCGTGCCATTCCAATATATCACCCATTGCCCGGAATGCGGCACGCTTCTGGAAAGAGATCCCGGAGAAGCTAAGCACTACTGTCCCAACCGCTGGGAATGCCCCCCGCAGATCAAAGGCAGGATTGAGCATTTCATGAGTCGCAAAGCCATGAACATTTTGGGAGGAGAAGCCCTGGTAGAACAACTGTACAGCAAAGACATCATCAAAGATCCTGCAGATCTGTATTTTCTTGAACCACACATGCTGGACACCCTGGAGAACTGGGGGGAAAAGTCTACACAAAACCTGCTCCGCAGCATTGAAGCCTCACGAAATACACCTTTTCACCGTTTTCTTTTTGCTTTGGGTATTCCCTATGTGGGAGAGACGACGGCTAAATATCTGGCATCTCACTTTGGATCGCTGCAGGCCCTGAAAAACGCACCGGTTCAGGAGCTGACAGAAGCTCCTGAAATTGGAGAAAAAATTGCGTCCTCTATCCGGGATTTCTTTGAAAATCCGCGCATTCAGGTGATGCTGGAAAAATTAAGTGCTGCCGGTTTGCCTCTCCGGCAGGAAGAGGGAGAGGCGGAACGCGTTTCCAGCAGGCTGGAAGGAAAGCAATTTGTTATCTCGGGCACCTTTTCGCGCTCCCGTGAAGAGATAAAAAAACTCATACAAATGCACGGAGGCAAAGTCCTGTCTGCTGTCTCGGGAAATATAGATTTCCTGCTGTCCGGAGAAAAGACAGGACCTTCAAAATTACAGAAAGCGGCTTCGATGGGCATAAAAACAATTGGCGAATCCGACTTTTATGCTCTTATTGGAGAATTGCCCTCTGAGGGCACACTTTTTGAAGCGGAAAAACAACCTACCTTATTTTAATCATGACTGCAAAAATCCTCGACACCCTGCACTTCATAGGAACAAACGACAGAAACAAGCCTCTTTTTGAAGGCAACTGGCCGCTGCCTTATGGAGTATCCTACAATTCTTACCTTATTACAGACAAGCAAACAGCCCTGCTAGACACCATCGAATACGGGAGCGACCGTTCCTATATGGAAAATCTGGCACAGATCCTCAATGGGCGCAACCTGGATTACCTGGTGGTCCTGCACATGGAACCGGACCATGCCGGGATGATTGGCGAATTGTTGCAACAATACCCCCTGACAACGGTTGTTACCAATGCCCGTGCCATAAAATTGATGGAGCTGTATTTCCCCGGAATTAATAAAAGCAGGATCCGTGAAGTCAAAGAAGGAGACACCCTGGAACTGGGACACCATCGCCTTCAATTTGTAATGACACCCATGGTACACTGGCCCGAATCCATGATGGCATACTGCACAACAGAGAACATCCTCTTCTCCCAGGATGCCTTCGGAACATTCGGGACCCTGGACGGAGGCATTTTTGACGACGAAATTGATCCGGAGTATTATAAAGATGAAATGCTCCGATATTATACCAACATCATCGGGCGTTTTTCTTCCCAGGTAGCAAAAACCCTTCAGAAAGCCACGACCCTGCCCATAAGAATTATCTGCCCGGTTCACGGCCCTGTATGGCGCACCAGCCCCGGGGTTGTCTTTGAATGGTACAGCAACTGGGCTGCAAACCAGGCTATAGAAGGAGCTGTGCTGGCCTACGCCACCATGTACGGCCATACACAAAGAACGGCAGATTACATAGCCCGCAGGCTGGCCGAAAACGGGATTCGCAACATCCGCGTCTTTGACGTATCCAAAACCCATCCTTCGTTCATTCTGAAAGAAATATGGAAGTACAACGGCCTGGTACTGGGCTCCTGCTCCTACAACACGGGAATGCATCCGGCCATGCATCAGTTGTGTCACGAAATTGAGATCATGCAGCCGGGAAGAAAGAAAGTGTTCCTCTTTGGCGGATATTCCTGGAGCGGCGGAGGACTTAAAAACCTTCAGCTGTTTACCCAAAAAATGGCAGAACAACACAAATGGGAGCTCACTTCCCCGGGGACCGAGCTTGCAGGCTACCCCACCTTGCAGGGACTGAAAAGCCTGGACAATGACCTGGCCTCATTTGCCAAAATCCTGAAAACAAAACAATAAAATAATTGCATACCCCGGATCAGATAGACCAGTATTTTGAACCGCTCAGGCAGTCAAGCCAGGCGCGTTGTGCCAACGAAGAAGAATTCGAAATGGTACTCAAGGCGTACCATTTTGCCAAAGACGCACACAAGAACCAGAAACGCATTTCGGGTGATCCCATTATCCTGCACAACATAGACGTGGCCAGGATAGTGGTGGAAGAAATCGGCCTGGGGTACAAATCCATTATCACGGCCCTGCTGCACCATACCCTAACAGATACCGAATACACCAAGGAAGATATTTCGGGAATGTTTGGCGATAAAATCGTAGAATTGGTAGATGGTCTGGGAAAAATGGAACGCGTCTTTGCCGCCCAGGATAAAACCCAGGAAGAGACCTTCAAACAGATGCTGCTTACGGTGAATAACGACATCCGTGTCCTGCTCATCAAACTCGCCGACAGGCTCCATAACCTGAGGAATCTGCAGGAATTGCCTGTAGAAAAAAGAGCCCGCAACCTGGGAGAGTCCATGTATGTTTTCGCCCCCCTGGCACACCAGCTGGGACTTTATTCAATCAAGTCCGAGATTGAGAATATCTGGATGAGACACGCCATGCCTTCGGAATACAACGAGATTCAGGAAAAGGTAAAAACCGAGATGGGAAGGCAGGGCACAGAGATTACCCGGACATTTCTGGACCCGATAAGGGAGATCCTGCAACATGAAGGCCTTGAATTCACCCTTTCCACCCGTATTAAGACTCCCTATTCCATCTGGTCCAAGATGAAAAAAAGGAACGTGCCTTTTGAAGAAATCTATGACCTGTTTGCCCTGCGGGTCGTTTTTGTACCCCCGGTGACCGACATTGAACAGGAACACAACATGTGTTATCAAATTGAGAAATGGCTCAACCAGCGGTGGACACCTTATACGGAACGAAGGCGTGACTGGCTCAAAACACCCAAGGAAACAGGATACGAGGCCCTGCACTCCACCTACCTAACCCCGTCGGGTAACTGGCTTGAAGTACAGATCCGCAGTCAGCGTATGGAAGAAATTGCAGAACAGGGAGTGGCGGCACACTGGAAATACAAAGGCATCTCCCCCGAAATCAGCGGCATAGAAAAGTGGCTGGCCAGGGCACGTGAATCACTCGAGAAAAAAGACGCGGCTTCCCTTGAATTTTTTGATAATTTCCAGCCCGGGAATCTTATCTCGGTCATATACGTTTTTACCCCCAAAGGAGAAATGCGCATGCTACCCAAAGGAGCCACTGCGCTGGATTTTGCCTATTACATCCATTCCCACCTGGGGAATCGTGCCCTGGCGGCCAAGATCAATGAAAAACTCATGCTCCTTTCCACCACGCTGCGGGGGGGGGACCAGGTAGAGATCATTACCACAGAAAAGAATCAGGTGAAAATTGAATGGCTCAGAAACATAACCACAGCCAAAGCCAGGAGTATGATCCTGGATACGCTCAGAAAACTCGGACTTGATCCCATACAGGAAGGTAAAAACATCCTGAATGCACACCTGTCCGGTTTTGGGATTACTCCCAATGCGCGGCTTATTAACAAGTTACTGGCTGCATACAACGTCAGTTCGCGGGAAGAATTATATGGCAGGATCGGGGCAGGCATGGTGGATTTATCCACTTTACAGGCAGTGTTGATCAAAGGAACTCCTTGCCGCAAATTCATCACCTGGATACCTTCCCCCGACTGGAAACGCCGTAAAGATTTTAATGCGTTCCACTTTGCCCCCTGCTGCCATCCCACACCGGATGACAAGATTGTTGGGTTTATAGACAGGATAACATCCGATTTGTACATCCACTCGGTCACCTGTCCCCGCGCTCCGGCCCTTAAAAGGCTTCACAAGAACGACAATGCCATGGTCAATGTGGTATGGAAAAAGCAATATACGTCTTCCTCACTGGTACGCCTGACCCTGCGTGGCAGTGACCGGCTGGGGATCATATACGACATCGCACGGATCCTGTCACTCACCCTGTGTGTGAACATCCACAGTTTCTACCTGGTGACTCACGATAACATCTTTGACGCCAGTCTGGAAGTTTATGTCCAGAACCACAACGACCTGGGCAACCTGATTGAACAGCTCAAAATGATCAAAGGTATGGATACGGTCAAAAAGGTATAACTTATGAAAAGGCTTCTACATTATGGTTCCATTGCCACTGCTGCCCTCCTGTTTGCCGCATCGTTGCTAGTACCCCACGCATGCGCCAATACCTCGGCGGCTCCTGCAGGAGGCCCCAAAGACACCATTCCTCCCCTGCTGGTCGCCACCATTCCGGATATCAACCAGAAACAGGTGAGCACTTCTCTCAGGAAAGTGGAACTGCAATTCAACGAATACGTCAAAATTACAGATCCCGGTAAAAACATCATGCTTTCTCCTCCCCAGGACAAAAATCCCACCGTAAGGACGAAAGGTAAAGGTGTTGTCGTGGAACTGCAAAGAGAACTCCTGCCCAATACCACTTACAGCCTGTATTTTGGCAATGCCATACAGGATAACAACGAAGGCAATCCCTTTCCGGTTTTTGCCCTGAGCTTTTCAACCGGCCAAACGGTAGATTCGCTCATGTACTCAGGTCTTGTCCTGGACGCTTCCACGCTGCTTCCCATAGAAAATGCCACCATCTTGCTGCATATCAACCCGTCAGATACAACCCTGAAAACCACACTTCCGGTAGCTACCACAAGCACAGACGCTTATGGATACTTTGTTCTTAGAAACCTGAAAGATACCCTGTATTCCCTGTTTGCCCTCACAGACCAGAACAACAATTACCGTTACAACAGTACAGAAGGCGAACTGGTTGGCTTTATGGACTCGCTTATAAGGCCTGTCAAGAAAATGTTCACCTATGCCCCCGAGATCCAACCCTATTTTTTGACAGACACGGCGGGTTTGCTCCGCAGACCCATTGAAGGAAATATATTTCTTTTCAAGGAAGCCGGTTCCCGCCAGTCACTCAGGAGCTATAAGCGCATACAGCCCCGGGCACTGGAACTGAAGTTCGGAGCCCCCAACCCGGTAATCATCAGTGCCCGCATCCCGGGTATGGATTCCACACAGATTATCCGTCAGCATAATTACACCCGGGACAGCCTGATCTGGTGGCTGGCAGCCCCGTCTGTCCCCGATACGGTAATCCTGCACCTGACTTATATGGCAACGGTCGATTCCCTGAACATGTTGCTACCGCGTACCGACACCCTGCGGTTTACCCCCTATGTAGATGAAAAGGCAGCCAGCCAGGAAAAAGACCTGTCCAACACGGCCAGAGGCCGGACAAACAAACAACAGGCCCCTCCATCGGTAAAACAGGAAAAAGAAGTTATGGATATCAAAGTCAGCGCTGTCCCCGATATGATACCTGAACAGGGCATCCAGGTACGGTTTAAAAGCCTGCCTGCAGCACCCGATTTCAGCCTGGCTACCATGAAACGCATTACGGCAAAAAAAGACACAGTACCTGTACATTTCAACGTCACGCGCGATTCACTGGATTTCTGCCTTTACACATTATTGCTGGAAGATTATCTGGAAGGTACCGACTACCTGTTACAAATCCCTGCAGGCAGTTTTACCGATATATACGGCCTGCAAAGCGATACCCTGAAAACATCGTTCAAGACATTGCTCAGGGAAGACTTTGGAGCTCTGGTCCTGCAGCTGGAAAACGTATCTTCCCCGCTGATTGTGGATCTGATGAATGAAACCAGAAGCCAAATCCTGCGCACCAGACGTCCCGTATCCGACACTACAATTATCTTTCCTTACCTCAAAGCCGGGAAATATACGATCCGTGTTACCGGTGACCTGAACGGTAATGGATTTTGGGACACGGGGAACATTGTTCAAAGAAAGCAGGCAGAAAAAGTTCGCATGTTCCGTTTGGCTTCAGGAAATCCGGTCATAGAACTGGCAGAAAAGATGGAACTAACTCAAGTCATAGATATTCAACAACTTTTGAACCAAAATGTTACGTTATCGGTCCCGGTTAAGAGAAGGTAAATGGCTGGTCCTGCTGACCTTGATGCTGCTGACGGGTAGTCCTGTCGGGGCTCAGACCAATTCCCACAAAATTCACATGGTGGGAATACGCGGAGGATATGCCTTCAACGGAGTGTCTTTCAACCCGGACAGGAAACAAAAAACGGTGCCTTCCTACTACAATGCCTCATTGCTCTACACATACTACCACGATTTGTGGAAAACCATGCCCTATTTCGGACTGCAGACCGGATTCACCTATACAGAGCAGGGGTACCAGACACCCGATCTCAAAAGGGTATACCAGGTGCTTCGCATACCGCTCACCTCGCAATTCCATATCGACTTCTGGAAAATGCGGCTGTTGATCAACCTGGGCTGTTTTGGCAGTTACCGCATGAGCGCCGTGGATTTTACCCCGGAAATGCCCAATGGGCAACAAGTTGCATTTGACTGCAACCATCTATACCTGGATTACGGAATCCAGGGCGGCCTGGGGCTGTCACTGGTCCTAAGACCCTTTGAGTTCCAGCTCGAGGCCAATTACCTCTATTCCCTGTCCATGATAGAAAATCCGGCCCTCTACAGCAACGAATATTACACCTACGGTTATCCCAACCAATTGCTTTTTACCCTGGGTATTTTCATTCATTTATGACCATGAAGTCTCATACAGTCTATGCCGGGAAACTGGCCATCGGGGGTGGACACCCCATTTCTATCCAGACCATGTGCAACACAGACACTCTGGATGTAGACGCGTCCCTGGCCCAGTGCCTGGCACTTGCCCTGGAAGGCGCCCGGATGATACGGCTTACAACCCAGGGACCGCAACAGGTCAAAGCATTTGCTGTAATCAGGGAAAAGCTGCGGGATCGGGGTGTGGACATTCCCCTGGTGGCAGACGTGCATTTTTCGGCATCCACCGCCATGCAGGCCGCACGCGTGGCTGACAAGGTACGCATAAACCCCGGTAACTTCTCGCGTGACCGTTCCAGGGTCAAAGCATTGCTAGCAGAACTCTTTACTATTTGCCACCGGCATCATACCGCCCTCCGCATTGGAGTTAATCACGGTTCATTGCCATCCCATATCCTGGAAACGTATGGTAACTCGGCAGAAGGTATGTGCCAGGCTGCCCTGGAATACCTTGCCATTTGCAAGGCCATGGATTTTCCCCATGTTGTAGTGTCACTCAAATCGAGCAATACCCGCATCATGGTGCAGGCCAACCGCCTGCTCGCCCAAAGGATGGAAACCCTGGGGATGGATTACCCCCTGCACCTGGGTGTGACCGAATCGGGAAACGACCGCCAGGGACGCCTCAAGTCGGCTGCCGGCATCATTACTTTGTTGCAGGAAGGCATTGGCGACACCTTCAGGGTTTCTCTTACCGAGGCGCCCGAAGAAGAGATCCGCTTTGGCAAACTTTTCCTACCGGTAACTGAGGAAAGAAGCCATCCCGCTTCCTGGGATGAACTCATAGTCAGCGCCTGTTACCAGTGGGCTCCGGGCCTGCTTGATGGAACCACAGACTGGAAAACATTGCCCATGCCCTTTGTAGAAGCACCCTTCGCTACTAAAGAGGAACTGATAGACTTCTGCATGGACCTGCTTCAGGCCACCCGCTGCATCATTACACGCCCCGAGTATATTTCCTGTCCTGGTTGTGGCCGTACTAAATTCGACCTGGAAGAAACAGTCCGCCAGGTTAAAAAGGCTACATCACACCTCAAAGGCTGCACCATTGCCATTATGGGCTGCATCGTGAACGGTCCGGGAGAAATGGCCGATGCCCAGTACGGATACGTTGGAGAGGGAAATGGGAAGGTAACCCTGTACAAAGGAAAAACCCCCGTTATGCGGGGGATTCCCCAGGACCAGGCCGTAGCAAGGCTTCTGCAACTTATAGAGTCTCAACAAAAATAGCACCGCCTTCTATCCGTACCACCTTAACCCTGGTGCCTTTTGAAATGTATCCTATGGCTGCGCGGGCTTCTACCCAGCGTCCCCCTATGGTTACCTTGCCCGAAGGCCTGAGGTCGGTAAAAGCCACTCCTTCCTGACCAATGGCAAGATCATCCAGGGTCGGTACCCCCACAAATCCATTATTAGTTTCCAGGTTCGTTCGCAGGGCAATGCGGTTGAACACCCTGGTTGGAAACAACATATGTACAGAAAAGATGATAAAGGACAGGGACAGCAAACCGGTGACACTTACCAGTGCTACAGGCACTAATATCCTGTTCCAGGGGAAGGGCCCTTTAAATTCGAATACCCAGTTGTCTATCATTGTCAGTGTCAACCCCACCCCTATGGCTACAAGACCCAGGATGCCCAGCACCCCGAAACCCGGAGTGACAAACAGCTCAATGGCCAGGAGAATCAAGCCTGCAATTATGATGATGATTTCCCAGTACTGGACCAATCCTTCCAAAAAAAGCGGGGAAAAATAACCTATGGCGCAAAATACCGCCACCCCAAGCGGAAAGCCTATGCCGGGGGTTTGCAATTCAAAATAAATGCCCCCTATCATGCCCATGAGCATCAAGGCCTGGACCAGCGGCAGCAGGAAAAATCCTATGACCTTGTCCAGCCAGGTTTCCTGGTATTCTTTTATAACATAATCTTCATATCCCAGCAATGCTGCAACTTCCTCCACATTGGCCGCCTGTCCCTGGATCAATCCCACTTCCAGGGCTTCCCTTGTGGTAAGGTTCACGATCGTGTCTCCGCTGACCATTTGTTCCGCCAGTCTGGGATCCCGGCCGGTTTCCTCGGCAGTGGCACGCATCAGGGAGCGCATGTATGACTGGTACTTTTCGGGCATGGTTTCTCCTGTCTGGTTCACAACGCTGGCAGAGCCAATGGTAGAGCCGGGCGACATATAGATGGAATCACAAGCCAGCGAGATCAGGGCACCTGCCGAGGCAGCCTGGTGGTCAATAAAAGAGACCGTGGTAAATGGAGCTTCCAGCAGCGCAGTTCTCATTTTTTCTGCGGCATCCAGGGCACCGCCAAAGGTATTCAGACGCATGACAAATGCCCTGGCATTCTGATTTTTTGCCTCGCTGAGCGCCTTGTCCAGGATTCTGGCAGACTTGGCATGTATCTCACTGTCAATGTTCAGCACATATACCAGGCTTGAATCAGTTCCTCTTGCCATATACGGCAGCAGCAGAAAAAACAGGAGAGATAATCGTTTCATTTCATTTATCTTGATTCCAGTATCGTTCCATGATCCTTAACAACCGCTTCTTTCCATTTTTGTGTCTGTCCACCCGATATCGGAGATCTTGGAATGCGTTCGCTATTTCCGTTGTTGGTGAATGATCCGTCCGGATTCTGGCGTTTTATATTCCCGTCAATATACTTGACCATCAGGTATTTATCAAGCTCTACCCATTTTTCGAACAAAGTCTGCGCTGCATTGACAGAAAAATCTGTTAAAAACTCCCGGGCCAGTGCAGGGTCCTGATTGTACAAAGCCAATGCAATCTGATCTATACGGGCCGTTTTTTTCACCATCTCGTTTTCCCAGGCATCTACAACACTGCGTACTTCAGCCCCTGTCTGGTTATAGCGAAGGTATGCAAACTGGGCTACCCGGTTGACAATCCAGAAAAGCGACGTCTGCGAGTACTCCAGCATGCTTCCGTTCCCCTCTTCAATACACAGGGGAACACGCTGCGAAACACTGTAGATCGGTATCAGGGCGGATGTTCCGGCATCATCTACTCCAAACCAGTACAAACCTCCAAGGTCCAAGGGCAGATCACTCCTGCATTGCCCTACAAACCACCACCCTGTCTGTTGTGTGGCAATCGCCCGTTCATTTACATAAGTCTTTCCATCTACCTCAAACGACATGGGCCTCCAGCGGTAGGGCAATGCGTTGCTTCCGGCCCCAATATCGCACGTCATATCCATAGGTGTTCCCTCAAAATGGTCCCGCATCATGTCGGCAACATCCTTAAAGGACAATTTAACCTTTGGCTTGATATACAAGGGCATCCGGTTGGTTAGATTGTGCCCAAGGGCATAATCCAGGTACTTGTCCATCCCGTCGCAGTAGCGGTTGAAAAAAGCCCAGATACGGGCATCACAGGCCCGTGCGGCCCCAAAATCCACCGGGGCATACACGTCGGAAAAACTAAAATCTTTGTCCTTCCCGCTAAAAATGCCCGTTTCCCGGGCATGGGAAATGACATCGGGACTGTATAAACAGTTTTCAGGATCGTTAAAGTCTATGGTTGTGATACGGGCCTGGTTGGCATGGCCGCTGATGTACCCGTCTGGAATGCGTCTGGCAACCCAGACAGCCCCTTTGTTCACATTAATCCCTTCTACCATCCTGGGCGCTTTGGCCATGATCTCCATGATCCAGACTTCGTGGGGATCGGCTATAGAAAACGATTCCCCGCTGGAGGCATAGCCGTATGTCTGCATCAGATTATCAATCAGGGCAATGGCCTCACGTGCTGTTTTGCAGCGCTGTAAGGCAATGTAGATAAGGGACCCGTAATCCATCATCCCGGTGGGATCGTTGAATTCGGGTCTGCCCCCAAAGGTGGTCTCCCCAATGAGCAGCTGGTATTGGTTCATGTTCCCGGTCACAGAATAGGTACGGCGTGCCTGCGGGATTTCTCCCATGTACTTCCCGGTATCCCATTCATAAATTTTCAACATGGTTCCGTCGGCCCATTCGGCGGCAGGCCAGAAATACAACTCTCCGTATAACTGGTGCGAATCGGCAGAATAACTAACAATAACAGATCCGTCTTTTGACGCACCCTTTGTTACGATCAAATTGGTACACGGCAGGGCTGTGCCGGTACTCACGCATAAGGCAGCAAGGCTCAGGAAAATCTTTCTGGTTAACATTGGCAATTTTTTTTGTGTATAGTATGTAAAAATACAAAAAAGACCAATACGGAACGATTTTTTCTTATCTTTGATTCTCTTATCACAAACACAATCTACTGAATTATGAAGAAATTTTTTTCCACACTGCTTGTCTTGCTCGTGGCAGGCATTACCTGTTTTTCACAAATGGCCAATCCACAGGAACCTTTAAAAAATGACCCTGCAGTACGTATTGGAAAACTTGAAAACGGGCTCACTTATTACATCAGGCACAACGCAAAACCTGAAAACCGCGCCGAATTTTACCTCTTCACCAACGTGGGAGCCATACAGGAAACCAAGGCCCAGGCCGGCCTGGCACACTTCCTGGAGCACATGGCCCTGAACGGCACCAAAAACCTTCCCGGAAAGATGCTTATCAGTTACCTGGAAAGCATAGGATGCAGTTTTGGAAGGAACATCAATGCCGGAACCGGCGTTGAGCAAACCATGTACATGCTCAACAATATACCCATGCTGCGGGAAGGGGTGCTTGATACCTGCCTGCTTATCATGCACGATTATGCTGCCTTTGTAACCAACGACCCTGCAGAAATTGACAAGGAACGTGGTGTCATCATTGAAGAATTGCGTACCCGCAGAACAGCCTCGTGGCGCATGTTTGAAGCTTCTCTCCCCTACCTGTACAAAGGATCCAAATACGCCGAATGCAACCTGATAGGCACCATCGAAGGACTTCAGTCATTCCCGGCATCGGAACTTCAGGACTTCTACAAAACCTGGTACCGTCCCGATCACCAGGCTGTCATTGTGGTTGGCGATATTGACGTAGACCAGGTTGAAAGCAAACTTACAGCACTTTTTGCAGACATACCGGCCCCTGTCACTCCCAGTCCCAAGAAATTGATACCCGTTCCGGAAAACGACGATCCCATCATTGGGATAGTTACAGATCCTGAAGCACAAGGCACCGGTGTGGAATTCATCATCAAATCCGAACCTGTTCCCTATACAATGCGTTCTCTGGGCATGATCTACATGGTAGATATGTTCAAATCCTTTATTGCTGGAATGATGAACGACCGTTTCCAGGAGATAGCCCAACAGCCAGATGCTCCGTTCCTGGGTGCCAACTTAAGTTTTATGCCCATAACCACCTCTGCAGATGCCATGTACTTCTCGGCTCAGGCAAGGGACGGCGAAAGTGCCCGGGCGTTCGAGGCCCTTATGACCGAAGTTGAAAAAATGCAACGTTACGGATTCACAGATGCCGAACTGGAACGTGCCAAAACCAACTTCCTGCGTCGCCGTGAACGCGCTGCAGAAAATACGGCAGACCGCATGAACAGTGAGTTTATTAATGCCATGATAAACCATTATGCCTTTAATGAGCCCATCCTGGATCCAGTATATGAATTGGAAGTTGCGAAAGGATACCTTCCTTTCATTACCCTGGATCAGCTTAACCAGCTGGCACAGCAATTCATAACGGAAGAAAACCGCATTCTGCTTGTTTCCAGTCCTAAACGGGAAGATCTGCAGATCCCTTCCGAACAGGCATTTCTGGATATAATCAAAAAAGTGGAAGAGATGGACATTCAGGCATACGAAGAAGAAGTGTCCGACGAACCCATAGTCGACACCAATACCATTGTTCCCGGAAAGATCCTTGAAGAAAAGCAAGGTGCCTATGAAAGCCTGGTGTGGACACTATCCAACGGGATTAAGGTAGTAGTAAAACCCACCACCCACAAAAAGGACGAAGTGTTATTCTCCCTGCAGAACAACGGCGGATTGTCCATAATACCGGAAGCTTTGCTTCCCTCGGTAGAAAGCACCGTTTTTAGCTTCTGGACACAAAACAACGGGGTGGGAAATTTCAGTGCCACTTCGCTCAAACGCAAACTGACCGGTAAAATCGCTTCTGCCGTACCATTTATAAGGAGCTACAGCCAGGGCATCACAGGCAGCGCATCGCCACAGGATATCCAGACACTCCTGGAACTGGTATATGCCCATATTGTCACCCCCCGGTTTGTGGATAGCGAATATGAAGCTTCCATAGCCCAATTGAAGGCAATAATTCCCAATATCGAAAAAACACCCGATTTTATTTTCCAGAAAGAGGTCTACAATACATTATTCAATAATAACGTGCGCAGCCAGTTGATTTCCAGTGAACTGATCCAGAAAGCATCTTTGGCCGACCTGGAAAAGGCCTACCGGTTATGCTTTGTAAACAACAACGGGGCTGTTGTTACCATAGTAGGAAATGTAGACCCGGAAACTTTAAAACCCCTGGTGGAACTTTACCTGGGCTCATTGCCCTCAGCCACGCAACCTGCCGTTTGGGTAAAAGACGATAACCGCATCCGGAAAGGCTCTGTGGAAAATCATTTCAAGGTAGTTATGGAAACCCCCAAGACAAGCGTTGCCAACATCTATTCGGCAGACATGGATTACAACCTCAAAAACGAAATCTATTTCGATGCCGTGCAGTCCATTCTCAACATGACCTACGTTCAAACCCTCAGGGAAGACGAAGGAGGAACCTATGGAGCCTCTGTACAGAAAATAACCTCCAATCTGCCCGAAGAGTATGGCGCCATACTCATAGTTTTTGATACCGATCCCGGGAGACAGGAAAAAATGCGCCAGGTGGTCAAAAACGATGTTATGAATCTTGCAGAAAACGGGCCTTCAGAGGAATATGTGAGCAAAACAAAAGAAAATTTCCTCAAAAACCGCCAGGAAAACGTCATAAAGAACAATTTCTGGCAGCAGTCGCTCATCAGTTATTACAGAGAAGATCTGGATATGGTAACAGATTACGAACAGATTGTCAAAGGGATAACCCCGGAAAGTGTAAAGAAATTCATTAATGAAATCCTGAAACAGGACTATTTTATTGACATTTCAATGAATCCTGAACTGTAATATCCCACAGAACATGAATCCAGACAGGGCTCTTTGAGGGCCCTGTTTTGTTTTGTATGGTTTCAAGTCCTTTGGCAAAAAGACATGCCAGGCGGGCTGGTAATGACAACAGGGGTTTTACCAGGCGCTTTCCACAGTGTATGCAAGGCTCCTCCTGCTGGTAGGTTCCGTAGGGAAAGCCAAAACGTTCATACACGGCATAGGATAACCGGTTGGTTTTATAGACACCCCTGCCCGGGTATTCTATTTTTGTGAACTGCCTGTTTCCAAAAAGAGACATCAGCCGTTCCCGGTCAAAAGAATTGACATGACCTGTGGTTGGGTTAATACTATTGCAATGGACACAGCGGGTGGCATGAACCCTCAGATCCTGCCTGTAAGGGACTCCAATAAGAAGGTACCTGCTGGTAACACGCAACAGTTCGGCACAAGCCGTTTCCAGCATATTTGGGGGAATATGCTCCAGCACTTCGGTGCAAATGACCAGGTCAAAGGACTTATCGGCAAAAGCCAGTGAAGTGATATCGCCCTGCACGCAGACAACCCGGGGATGATCTATGGAAGGCAGGCTTAAATCCAGCGCTGTGACTGCCGGATATTTTTCTGCCAGCTTAAGGGTAATGTACCCATCACGGCAGCCGGCTTCCAGCACCTGTTGCGCTTGGGCGGGAAGCATGCGCATAATAGAATCAACCCGTTGAATTTCTACTTCTTTACGCCTGTATTGTACTGTGTCATACATCATTTATTTTTCTGCTCATTCGCTGGAATAACTGAAAATACGGGAAAAACAGGGAGGATAAATTCCAGTGCAGTGAAACCATAAGCCGTAAGGTCTTTAGCAGACCCAACGAATTCATGGTGCAATATTTAAGAAACCTGAGCAAAATCTCGTTAGCCAAAAGATATGGCCTGAAAACCGGATTCTTTTCATTTTTCTTATACAAGGCAATGCACCACAACAGAATATCGCGGTAGTGCTCCTGCTCATTGACCGTCCCCGATGCCATTCCCGTAAGCCTGATGTGGGCAGACAGTTCCTCATCCTTTGGCTGAAAGCCCATCTTTTTCAGCATGTTGCAATATACCTGCAAAGCATGTTTGTTCTGCGCTGAGGCATTGCTGGAAGAAATCTGGCCCGGTCTCCTGCGGTAATAGGTCAGGTAACACGGCAGTAGGTGAAAGTTCCCGGCAAACACTGCCCGGCTCCACAATTCATAATCGTGTGAAAAAGAAAAAGACTCGTTGTACCTGATGCTGTTCTCAACCAGGAAAGAACGCCTGATCATGACAGAGGAATGAACCAGGGAACAGCGGAATAGTGTGGAACACCTTATTTGTCCAGGGTATAAGGGAAAGCGTACCGCCTTGTTTCGCCGTCCGTTCTGGTCGGTCTCATAAACATAAGTGCCCAGCCCGGCAGCATAGGGGTGCTTCTCCATAAAACGCACCTGTCTTTCCAATTTTTCAGGAGCCCAGAAGTCATCGGCATCAAGAATGGCCACATACCTCCTGTCCAAAGCTTCTGCTATGGCCCTGTTCCTGGAAAAAGCTGCACCCCGGCGTGTTTCATTTCTGAAAACCTTCAGGCGCGGGTCCTTACAGGCAGCCAGTATTTGCGGTGTGTTGTCAGAAGAGGCATCGTCCACAACTACAACCTCAAAGTCCTCAAAGGATTGAGCAAAGACACTTTTCAAAGCAGTGTCCAGATAATCCTGGGCGTTGTACGCGGCCATTATTACAGAAACCATACGCAACGATAAAAAACCGGATGTCTTCCCTGGAAAACACCCGGTAAAGATAGCTTTATGTGATTTATTTTACAGTGTCCATGTACCGGATCATTTCCACGATCTTGCACGAATAACCCCATTCATTGTCATACCAGGAAACCACTTTCACAAAGTTGGGATTGAGTGAAATGCTGGCTCCGGCATCAAATATGGATGTACGGGGATCGTGTATGAAATCGGAAGAAACCACGGCGTCTTCTGTATAACCCAGGACACCTTTCATTTCACCCTCCGAGGCTTCTTTCATGGCAGCCTTGATTTCTTCAATGCCGGCTGGTTTTTCAAGACGGCATGTCAGATCCACAACAGAAACGTTAACGGTGGGAACGCGGAACGACATTCCGGTAAGCTTTCCGTTCAGCTGGGGAATCACTTTGCCCACCGCTTTGGCGGCGCCTGTAGAAGAAGGGATGATGTTGGCCGCTGCAGCACGTCCGCCCCTCCAATCCTTGGCAGAAGGTCCGTCTACGGTTTTCTGGGTGGCCGTAGTGGCATGAACTGTTGTCATAAGCCCTTCCACGAGCCCGAATTTATCATTCAAAACCTTGGCTACGGGGGCCAGGCAGTTTGTTGTACAGGATGCGTTGGATATCATGTTTTCGCCCTTATACAGCTTGTGGTTTACGCCGTATACAAACATGGGGGTATCATCCTTTGAAGGAGCAGACATGATCACACGTTTAGCTCCGGCATTGATATGAGCCTGAGCCTTTTCTTTTGTCAGAAATAGACCGGTTGCTTCCACTACATATTCTGCCCCAATTTCGTTCCATTTCAGATTGGCCGGATCTTTCTCTGCCGTAACGCGGATGGCTTTACCGTTGACAACCAATTGGCCGTTCTTTACCTCTATGGACCCGTTGAATTGTCCGTGAACGGTATCATACCTGAGCATGTAGGCAATGTAATCTACACTTATCAGGTCATTGATACCCACTATTTCTATATTTTCGATATCCTGGGCGGCCCGGAAAACCAGACGTCCAATGCGGCCAAAACCGTTAATTCCCACTTTAATCTTATTCATTTTTTTGTTTTGTTTTAAAATCCACTGCAAAGTTAATATATACAGCGAAAAGCTCAAAAAAAATCATTAAATTCGCAAATTATGCACATATTGATAACCAACGACGACGGGTATACTTCCAAAGGACTTCAGGCTCTGATAGAAATGGCCCGGCAATTTGGCGATATCACAGTAGTTGCTCCCCAGTATCCCCAAAGCGCCATGTCCAACGCTGTCAGTATTGGCAAGCTGCTGCGGATGGTCCCTGTCGGGAATCCCGACGGGTTCCCGGAAAAAGGCATAGAACGGTATTACTGTTCCGGCACCCCGGTAGATTGTGTGAAAATGGCCCTGAACCTGCTCTTTGACACCCGCCGCCCGGACCTGTTGCTGTCGGGCATCAATCACGGATTCAACGGTTCTTCTGCAGTCTTGTATTCCGGGACCCTGGCCGCCACACGCGAAGGAGCACTGTACAAAATACCATCTTTAGCCTTCAGTCTGAACGACCACCACGCCAACGCCGATTTTTCCGCCAGCATATATTACGGGAAGCAGATCATCCAAAAGTTCATAGCATCTCCCCCCGCTGCCTTTACGTATGTTAACGTGAACATACCCCAGGGAAGCATTGACGAGATCCGGGGAATCCGTTTGTGCCGCTTTGGGATGGGGGCCTGGATCAAGGAAATTGAAACCAGAATGGACCCCTACGGCCATCCCTACTACTGGATGATAGGTGAATACGAAAACCTTGAGCCCAACGAGCCCGATTGCGACCACAACCTTCTGGAACACCATTATGTAACCATAGTACCGCATAAAATTGACAATACACACTATTCCGAACTGGAACGTTTGAAGGAGGAATGGAAAGACCTAACACAAGATAGGAAAACATAAAGTAAAATGCGATATTTTGTAATTGCAGGAGAAGTTTCCGGCGATCAGTACGCCAAAAAGCTTATGCAGGCTCTTGCAGAAGTAGATCCCCTGGCCGAGTTCAGATACAGAGGCCCGGGCACAAGGTCTGCTATAATGGGATTTGCAGAAGTTGCCGCATCCCTTGGCACACACTTAAAGGAATTACGCCGCTGCAAGAAAGAACTCGTTGAATACAGCCCCGACGCGCTCATTCTGGTGGATTACCCGGGATTCAACCTTCCCATGGCCAGGTTCGCCTCCTGCAAGGGAATCAAAACGTTATACTATATAGCGCCAAAAACATGGGCCTCGCGGGAATACCGCCTAAGGGCAATTCGCAAGTATGTTACCCGGCTCTATGTCATTTTCCCCTTCGAGGTAGATTACTTTGCCTCAAAAAATATTAAAGCGGTCTATCTTGGAAACCCAGTCCTCGACAACCTGGCAGACACACTGGAAAAGGCCGATCCTCCCGATGTTTTCAGCAAGAAGTACAAAATCGGACCGGAACCGGTACTGGCTATTCTCCCGGGAAGCCGCCTGAACGAGATCAACTTCCTGCTTCCGCGTGCCAGGCAGATCATCAATAAATTCAGCGATTACCAGTGGATCGTAGCTGCAACGCCTTCTATCCCCATCACGGTTTACGACGACATCCTGAAAGACCTTCCGGTGCGCGTGATGTACGGCCACACACACCAGATTTTACAACAGGCCGAGGCGGCGCTTGTCACCAGCGGCACTGCCACACTCGAGGCAGCCCTGCTAAATTGTCCGCAGGTTGTATGCTACGGTGGCAATCCACTCTCTGTGGCCATCGCCCGGCTCATCGTCAAAGTAAAGCACATCTCGCTGCCAAACCTGATCCTGGAAAAGAACTCGGTCCGTGAACTCATTCAAAAGGATTGCAATCCGGAGCGGATGGAAGAAGAACTGCGCCTGCTGCTCAAAGGACGTCAGAAGCGCAGGAGCGTACTGGCAGATTACAAGCGTCTGGCAAGGATCCTGGGAATGGACGGAGCTTCGGAGCGCATTGCCCGTCATATGTACATCCTGCTGACCGGCGGCCACAAGGTGCCGCGTTACAGGGTTTACACAACCACCCCGCTGGGCAATTTCTATATCTCGGCAAACGAGTTTGAAGAAATCACCGCCTGTGAATTCGAAGATAATTCCAACCTCAAGGGTTACTACAAAAGCGGAGAGCCCATGGACCCGGAAGAGCCCAAACCCCCTGTTCTGTTGCTGGCTCTTGAACAGCTGGACGAGTATTTCAAGGGAACGCGGCGCACCTTTGATTTGCCGTTACAGATAGAAGGCACCGATTTCCAAAAAAACGTATGGGAGCACCTCAAAAAGATCCCTTACGGTACCACCATTTCCTACGCAGAACTGGCCCGCAGGACCGGCAACCCCAAAGCTGCACGCGCTGTAGGACAGGCAACCAACGCCAACCCCTTTGCCATAGTCATTCCCTGCCACCGCGTTATAGGAGCAGACGGGTCACTGGTAGGATATGCCTCGGGACTGGGGCGCAAACAGAAGCTTCTGGGCATGGAAAAATCCTATGCACCTGAATCTTCCAACGCACTTTTTTAGTATATTTGTAAGAAAAAATATTGACCTATGAAATTTGTTGTATCAAGCTCAGAATTGTTGGGAAGACTACAATCCGTAAGCAGGGTTATCGCTTCCAAGAACACGTTGCCCATATTGGACAATTTCCTGTTTAACCTGACCGGGGATTCCCTCACCATAACGGCGTCGGATCTGGAAACCACCTTACACACCACCATGCCTATAGATAACGTGATGGAACAAGGCAGTGTGGCCATACCTGCCCGTATCCTTACAGATTCCCTGAAAGAGTTCCCGGAACAACCCCTGACTTTTGCATTCAACAAAGAACAGAATATCATTGAATTCACCTGGGCCACCGGGAAATTCCAGGTACCCGGTTTCCCGGCAGAAGATTACCCCATAGCCAGGGAACCCAACGACAACCTTTCCATCACTTTCTCCCCGGACATTTTGCTCGAAGGCATTAACCGTACCCTGTTTGCCACAGGCGACGAGGAACTGCGCCCTGTGATGAACGGCATATTCTTTGACTTGAAAACAGATGCAGCCAACCTGGTAGCCTCGGATTCACACAAACTCGTATGCTATACCCGGCCCGATATCAAATCAACAGAAGACGCCTCTTTCATCCTGCCCAAAAAACCGGCCAACATACTCAAAAACCTACTTGTAAAGGTTGAAGATGATGTAACCATATCCTTCGACAAAACCAACGCTTTTTTCAACTTTGGTTCCTATCGTATGACCTGCCGTCTTGTTGAAGGCAATTACCCTGCATACAGGAGCGTCATTCCCCAGGGCAACCCCAACAACATTATCGCCGACCGTGTTGAATTGATGAACGCCGTGCGTAGGGTGAGCGTATGCGCCAACCAGGCCACCAACCTTATAAGACTCCTCTTTTCTGCCAACCAGATCTTTGTTTCTGCCCAGGACGTTGAATTCCGCATAGCCGCCCAGGAACGCATATCGTGCCAGTATGACGGTCCGGCCATAGAAATGGGCTTCAAATCGGTATTTTTGGTCGAAATCCTGGCCAACCTGCCCTGCACAGAAGTCAACATTGCCCTGAGCGACCCCTCCCGTGTAGGCCTCATCACACCCATCTACACAGAACCCGAAAACGAAGAAATCTGCGCCCTGCTCATGCCCATGATGATCACCCAGTAAACAACAGAGCCCCTGCTCTTGCGGCACTGCTGTTGCCCCTGCTTCTGCTGCTGCTGCCCATGGTAGTTAAGGTGGTGCGCCAAAAGCTTTTGGCGCATATCATATGCTGCTCCGCAGCACCAATTAAAATTGCTCTGCTCCCGTCTCTATCTCTACGTTACCAACTCGAGTACCAGGTTCTTTTTTACCCCGGCCCCGGCAAGAAGAAACTCCATTTATTTTTGTACTTTTGCCGATGATCAAGACCTAATTCAAAATGAAACTCAACCTTAAAAGACCCATTCTGTTCCTGGACCTGGAAACGACCGGCCTGAATGTGGCAACAGACCGAATTATTGAAATTTGCGTTCTTAAGCTGAATCCGGACGGTACACGGGAAATCAAGACCCGGCGTATCAATCCAACCATTCCCATATCACCCGAAGCACAAGCAATACATGGCATTTCAAACGAAGATGTTACCAATGAACCCACCTTTAGGGAGGTGGCCAAATCGTTTGCCAAATGGATGGAAGGCTGTGACATAGCCGGTTATAATTCCACCAAATTTGATGTACCCATGCTGTCTGAAGAGTTTCTCAGGGCCGGGATTGACTTCAACTTCCGAAAACGCAAACTCATAGACGTACAAAATATTTTCCACAAGATGGAGCAACGTACACTTAAAGCAGCTTACCGTTTCTACTGCGACAAAAACCTGGACAATGCCCACAGTGCCGAAGCCGACACCATTGCAACCATGGAAATCCTTGAAGCCCAGCTTGACCGTTATCCCGACGATCTTAAAAACGATATAAACTTTCTCTCTGATTTTTCTACCAGGAATCGCAATCTGGATTATGCCGGCCGTATCGTGCTCGATGACAAAGACCTGCCGGTTTTCAACTTCGGCAAACACAAAGGCCGCAGTGTCAAAGATGTTCTGCAGTCAGAACCCTCCTACTATGACTGGATCATGAAAGGCGACTTCACCCTGGACACTAAAAAAGTGCTGACCGAAATCAAATTGAGTCTGTAGGCCTCGGTCCAATCCCGTCACCAGCGTTCGGAGGTTCCACCTCCTGCCAGCCTGCCTGTAGCAAACGCTATTTGAAGGTTATATCCGCCACTGTCTGCATCCAGATCCAGCACTTCACCTGCAAACGACAGGTTTTCAATCAATTTTGAACGCATCGTACGCATGTCCACCTCCTTCATGGATATCCCGCCTGCCGTCACCACAGCCCGGGCCCAACCTCCGTAGGAAGTTATGGGAAAAACCCATCTGATCATAGCATCAACAGGATGCAAACCACTCACAGTCAGATATTTTATAAAAGGCCCTATCAGTGCTTCCGGCATATATGCCCTAAGCCGTTTAACAAGATCAGCATCAACCGCACTCCTGCCTCCTGCCCCAACCGAATACTTTGCTGACATCCCACTTACACTTACACTTACACTTACACTTACACTTCCACTTCCACTTCCACTTCCACTTCCACTCCCACTTCTACTTCCACTCCCAGACCCAGACCCGGCAAGAGAATTTTCCCGTTCCCAGCGTAACATCAGCTGTTCGCGTGTCAGTGCGGGCTTCAGGTTCAGATGCAGGGACACCCGCTGCCCTTTGTTCAGAGCCACCACTGCCTGCCTGCTCACACGAAACCCAATAGGACCTTCAATGCCCAGGTTGCTGAAAAGAAGTTCTCCCTCCTCGGACCGTCTCAGCACATCTTCAATGTAAAGATCCAGACGGACATTGCGCAGCTCCACCCTCTCAAGCCGCCGGTCGTAATCCACAGGCATAAGCGCGGTGAGCGTAGGAAAAAGTGGTTCAATGGTATGACCGAGCGCCGAGGCCAGTGCATAGCCGTCCCCTGTCGAGCCGGTACCCGGGTATGTCTTTCCGCCAGTAGCCAGAATAAAATGGTCTGCAGTCAACAGCTTTTCTTCACCCTGTGAGCTCCTGACCCTCACCGCCTTGATCCTTTGTTGCCTGATTTTATTATTTGTTTCTTGCGAGGCACTTGCCGAGGCTTTTGTTTGCTGGTCTCCGGACATTGGTGCCGCACCGCTTGCAGTAGCATTGCCAACAGTAACGTTTGCACAGGAAGTTGTTTGCTGGTCTCCGGACATTGGTTCGGAGCTGCCGTGAGAGTGGACACCGGGAATTTGTGTTTCTTCTTGCAGGAACTCAAGCACCTGGCAGTTGCAGATGATACGGACACCCAGCCGCTCGAGCCAGGACTTGAGAGCATCAATCACATCAAATGCCCTTTGTGAGGCGGGGTACACCCTGGTTCCCCGCTCCAGAACAGTGGGCAATCCTATACCATTAAAGAAAGCCACCGTATCCTCACTGGTAAAATTGTAAAATGCCGGCTTGAAATACCGGTTGACCGGGTGTACGTGGGGACTGAAGTCTTCCCATTTCTTAAGATTGGTGATATTGCAGCGGCCTTTTCCGGTAATGGCCAATTTGCGGCCCGGTTTTTCCATCTTTTCAAGTAAAACAACCCGGTTACCTTTTTCAGCTGCCGTGCCTGCAGCCAGCATACCTGCCGGTCCCGCCCCTATTACAATTACTTCCATGTATACAATTATAACAAATCGCTCACACCTCACCGCCAGCCGGTTCATGAATGCTTCCTTTACACTGCAAAAGTATTTGCAAATCGCTCACACCTCACCGCCAGCCGGTTCATGAATGCTTCCTTCACACTGCAAAGATAACACTAAGCGTCGATTTATGTAAATTGCCCGGGCTGATAATAATCCTTACATTCGTATCTAATAACTCGTGTCGAACAAATCAAACTCTGTAATGAATAAAAATAAACCTACGCCTGCAGAAGTGCAGTTGTCCTCCGGTAAGAGGTTGTATTCTGGCAAGCAGATGCCTTCCGGCGTCTTATTATTTATGTGCGTCCTGTTACTAATAACTGCGTGCAGCAGGCGGGAGCGGCTTCCAAGGATAGCAATCGCAGGTATTGCCATAGAATGCAGTACGTTTTCTCCGGCCAAAACAGTTGAAGCGGATTTCAGTATAAGCAAGGCGGAAGAAGTGTTCAGCAGGTACGATTTCCTGGCCCCGGACTCAGTTTTACGCCAGAAAGCACACTGGCTTCCGGCCATGTATTCAAGGGCGACTCCCGGCGGAATCGTTACCAGAGAAACCTATGAATCGCTCGTGAACCAGACACTGGAAGAACTTAAAAAGAACCTTCCCTACGATGCCCTGTATTTTGACATTCATGGAGCCATGAGTGTGGAAGGATTGGATGACCCGGAAGGAGACCTGATTCTCAGGATAAAAAAAGTCATAGGCAGTAAACCCCTCATATCCACCTGTATGGACCTGCACGGGAATGTATCACCAAGGCTTGCAGAAAACACAGACCTGATTACCTGTTACCGCATGGCTCCGCACGAAGATGCCATGGAATCCAAAAGGCGGGCAGTGGCCAACCTGCTGGAGCGTGTCCAAACGGGCAAAGGTCGTCCTGCCTGCAAAGCCTGGGTGAAAGTTCCCATACTCCTGCCCGGTGAAAAGACAAGCACACGCGTGGAACCTGCAAAATCCCTGTACGAGAGGGTCGCTCCTGCAGCAGCCCGTGAAGGCGTCATAGATGCAGCCATCTGGATTGGTTATGCCTGGGCCGATGAACCCCGCAATCACGCTGTGGTGATGGTTACCGGAGATGACGAAAACGCGGTTGAAACAACAGCCTCAGAACTGGCACGGGCCTTCTGGGATGTTAGACACGAATTCGATTTCATTGCCCCTACTGCCACGTTGGACGAATGCCTGGAAAAAGCGTTGGCAAGCGACAAGAAGCCATTTATTATCAGCGATATGGGAGACAATCCGACCGCCGGCGGAGCTGGCGACGTCACCTGGACGCTGGCACGGCTTTTAGAGAGGCCCGAGTTCCGCTCTTCCAAAGACGCAAGCACTTCCCCGGATCAGGGCTCATATGTGAGCGCAATCACTTCCCCGGATCAGGGCTCATACGTGAGCGCAAGCACTTCCCCGGATCAGGGCTCATATGTGAGCGCAAGCTCGCCTCGGTCCGTAAAACTCATATATGCCTCCATCCCCGGACCAAAAATGGTGGAACAAGCGCTGGCCTCGGGTATTGGCGCCACAGTGGAAGAAACTGTGGGAGCCATGGTGGATGACCGGTACCAGCCGCCGGTGCTGCTAAGCGGAACGGTTGAATTCATTAGGGAAAGCGACACAAATACAGAGGTGGTTATCAAAACCGGTAGCATGTATGTGATTGTAACTCAAAAGCGCAAACCCTACCACTACGAAAGCGATTTCGAAAACCTCGGCATTAAGCCTCGCCAGACCGACATAATCGTGATCAAGGTGGGTTACCTGCCTGAAAGTGTTTACAACATGCGGGGTGACTGGATGATGGCCCTCACACGGGGCGGCGTAGACCAGAACCTGCTGGAGCTCCCCTACCGGCGCATAGAAAGGCCCATGTACCCGCTCGATCGGGACATGCCCGATCCCCCGCTGGAGGTGAAGATGTGGAAGTGAAGATGTGGAGCCTCCTACAGATTTTTTCTTATCTTTGTAGCCCATTGCCTTCTTAGCTCAGCTGGTAGAGCAGCTCATTCGTAATGAGCAGGTCGCGGGTTCGAGTCCCGTGGAAGGCTCAAAAATAACAACTTGTGGTTAAACCAAGAATGCTCAGAGGAAGCCTTATTGGCACCTGCATATTGCTCTGCACAATTGCATTTCAATCATGCCCTACAAACAGGAGCAAGCCTTTTAGCAAACATCCCCTGGAAGAGTACGGCTTATCGGAAGGTGACATCAATTACATCTACAAGCCACGCTATGCGAACAACTTCTATCTTGTATGGGAAGACGGAGAAAAAGTCCTCTATCTGACTGACCCCGTGACCTACAACACCACACGCCACGTTGTCAACAAGGTTCGCAATGTGGTATGCCTTTCCTCGACGCACATCGCCTATCTTGATGCCCTTAACGAAACAAACGCCATTGTGGGCGTTTCGGGCGCGCAGTACATATACAACAGGAACGTACGCAAGGTTAAAGACCTGGGGTACGAATCGGCCATTGGTTACGAAGCCCTGCTGCAACTGCAGCCCGATATTATCTTTGCCTATGCCATCCACGGCGAAGGAGCAGACTACCTGGAAAAGATCAGTCAACTGGGGCTAAACATTGTTCAAATCCCCGAATACCTTGAAAATCATCCTCTTGGTAAAGCCGAATTCCTGGTTGCTTTTGCTGCTTTCTTTGATAAGGAAGTCATGGCAATTGAACAATTCAGCAAGATCAGCCACACCTACCTGGAATATTGCAAGCTGGCCAGAGAAACGGCCGCGACGCAACGTCCTGCCAAATCGGCCGACGGTGGTTTTGAACCAGTCAAAGTCCTTGTAAACGCACCCTTCAAAGATGTGTGGTATGTTCCCGGAACAAACAGCCACTTTAATATCCTGGTCAAAGATGCCGGAGGTATGATCCTGGGCTCCGGTTCCGGAACCGGCTCCGGCTCCGGATCCAAAACCACCGCCCTGAGCGTGGAACAGGCATATCTTTATGCCCAACAGGCCGATTTCTGGATAAACACCAACCAGTACGACAATTTAACTTCGCTAGCCCGGCTGGATCCCCGTTTTGCCGAGACTCCCGCCTTCCGCAACGGGAACGTCTGGAACAACAACCTGCGCAGTACGCCGGAAGGCGGGAGCGATTTTTTTGAATCAGGAGCCGTCAATCCACACCTGATCCTGGCCGATCTGATAGCCATTTTTTATCCCCTTGCGCTGCCAAAGCACATGTTCAATTATTATCAGAGGGTCGGAGGTGGAACCTCAGCGCGCCAAATTCAATAACAATTTTCTATTCAGGTGATTTTCTGCCGGTTATGAAAACGTTTAGTTTTTTGGCGCGCTGAGGTTCCACCTGTAAACCCCCAAATAATCAACATATAGATAACCGTCACCATAAGCAGTGGGAAGAGAGCGTCGAACGTGCGGCTGCGGATTATGTCCCCGGCTTTGGTCAGATCCTGAACTGCAATATACCCAACAACTGCCGTCATCTTGATCAGCGATATGATTTCTCCCTTATATACGGGTAAAGCTATACGGGCAGCCTGTGGCAGCAAAATATATCTGAAAGTCTGATACTTGTTGAATCCCATGGCATAGCCGGCATAACGCTGACCCGCAGGTATGGCCTCCAGGGATGTACGGAACAGCTCCGATGAATAGGAAGCAAAAATCATGGAAAAGGTCAGGACCGAGACAAAAATCCCGCTGATTCTGGCCGTTGCAAATACCACATAAAACATCACCATCAGGATAACCACCTGAGGGATTGCACGAAAGAGGGTGATGTAGCCTTTTGCAAAAGTACGTGCAGCCGTATTGCGGGACATCCGCAGGGCACAAATCCCTGCTCCTGCCAGAGTGCCAAAGATCACAGACAACACAGAAATAAGGATGGTGACCCAAAGTCCGTCCAAAATAAGCATGTACCTCTTTTCAAGCAGCAGGTTCCGGTACAGCGAATCAGCAAATTTCTCCCAGAAACCCTGGCGGGATACATCTGCTGCCCCGACCGCTGCCGTTGCAGGAATCCATTCAACCAGTACCTGTGGGTTCACAAAATAGACCGCCGAAAAATCAACCTGTTTCCTGCGCTCTGCCGTTGCCGTCATATTAGACGCAACAGCATCTACCTTACCTGATTGCAAGGCTGCAATCAGGGCCGCATATTTCATATCTACAAATACCACCTCTCTGCCCAGGGCCTGGCCTATGCGCATCATCAACTCCCAGTCAAGGCCCGAGATGGTGTTGTTGCGCACAAAGCACATGGGTTCGCGGTTCGCAGAGGTCCCTACACGCAACGGCGGTAATCTGCCCGCCCCAGAAGATGAGCCCTGTACGTCAAACTTTGTCACCACGTAATCAGTTCCATCCTGCCGTATCCAGTTCCCGATGATCTTATCCAGGGTCCCGTCGTGTCTGAATCCAGCCAGGACAGAATCTATCTTGCCTAACAATCCCGTTGTGTTGTTTTTTGCCACCGCCACACCCGCCCCTTCGTTGGTCAGATGGTAAGGCAGGATCCGGTAGGAAGGATTGGAACGCGACACTACATAGGCGGTCGTATAGGCAGTCAGCACATAACTGACTTTCCCGGCATGCAAGGCTGCAAATCCGTCCATAATATCATCAAAACACTGGATGATCACCTGTGGATAGCCCTCGCTGAGCATGATCTCGCCCAGAGAGCCGGTCATCACGGCAACTTTATGGCCCGCCAGCAAGCTGTCTGCCACCATATCCAGCACGGAACGCTCTTCACGAACCGGTTCCTGCTCCGATGGAACGCCCTGCCCCGCCTGCTGCACCTGCTGCACCTGCTGTGCTGCGAACTGCTCCTGAGCCTGCTGCTCCCGGGCCTCCTGTGGCTGAGCGGCTGCAGGTAAAGCCGTGGCCTGCAGCAAAAGGAGGATTGTCAGCAGCCATAAACGTTTCATGGTTCAAAGATAATTATTAACTTTGAGCCTGTTCAAGAAAAAACGGATATGAAAGGAATTATTCTGGCCGGAGGTTCGGGCACACGCCTGTATCCCATCACAAAAGGAGTATCCAAGCAATTGCTTCCCGTTTACGATAAGCCCATGATCTACTACCCGTTGTCTGTCCTGATGCTGGCAGGGATCCGGGATATCCTGATCATTTCCACACCACAGGACCTGCACTCTTTTGAACGCCTGCTGGGCATGGGTGAATCCTTAGGGGTGCGCCTGCAATACGCCCCGCAACCCCGGCCGGAAGGCCTGGCGCAATCCTTTATCATTGGCAGGGATTTCACAGGCAAAGACAACGTGTGCCTGGTCCTGGGCGACAATATCTTTTACGGGCAGGGCTTCCGGGCCATGCTCCAAAGAGCTGTTAACTCGGCAAATAACGGTTTTGCGCATGTTTTCGGATATACCGTCAAAGATCCTCAGCGCTACGGGGTAGTAGAACTCGGCACTGATGGAATCCCGGTTTCCATCCAGGAAAAACCACAAAAGCCGAGGTCAAACCTGGCCGTCACCGGACTATACTTTTACCCCAACAACGTGCTGGATGTGGCCGCCGCTGTAAAACCATCGGCCCGCGGAGAACTGGAAATCACATCGGTGAACGAACATTACCTTAATCTGCAGCAGCTGCACGTGACCACGCTGGGCCGAGGCTTTGCCTGGCTTGATACCGGAACCCACGCTTCCCTTACCGAAGCCTCGAACTTTGTAGAAACCATCCAGGCCCGGCAAGGCCTGAAGATCGCCTGCCTGGAAGAGATCGCCCTGCGCAACGGCTGGCGCACCCCGGAACAGATCCGCAACGATGCCCTTCCCATGCAGCACAACGAATACGGCCAATACATCCTGGAACTGGCAGCAGCAGCAAGGCTTCCGGGAGACACTGAACCCTCATAAAAGAATCTGACTTTATGAAAGTTAACAAGAATAATGCTTTACAATCGCAGGGCAACTTCACGGTTCTCATCACCGGTGGCTGCGGATTCATTGGATCGCACGTGGTCAGACGTTTTGTCAAGCACTACCCGCAGTACCGTATCATCAATATAGACAAGCTCACCTATGCAGCCAATCCGGATTACCTTAAAGACATTGAAAACCAGCCCAACTATACCTTTATTAGGGCAGATGTCTGTGACCATCCGGCCATGGAGGACATCTTCCGCCAATACAACATAGACGCTGTCATACACCTGGCTGCCGAAAGCCACGTGGACCGCAGCATCACAGACCCGTTCGCCTTTGCCCGCTCCAACGTCATAGGCACCCTCACCCTGCTGCAAACGGCCAAAACACACTGGAAAAAAGAAGATTACCTCAGGCACCTGTTTTACCAGATATCCACAGACGAAGTCTACGGGGAACTGCACTTTGGAGAGGAACCCTTCCGTGAAACCACCCCCTACGACCCCCGCTCCCCCTATTCGGCATCAAAAGCATCGGCAGACCACTTTGTACGGGCGTTTTACCACACCTACGGACTGCCTGTCAGGATTTCCAATTGCTCCAACAATTACGGACCCTGCCAATACCCGGAAAAGCTCATCCCCGTCATCATTAACAACATAGTCAAACGCAAGCCCCTGCCCGTCTACGGAAAAGGAGAAAACATCCGGGACTGGCTATACGTAGAAGACCATGCCCGGGCCATAGACCTGATCTTTCATAAAGGCTGCGACGGAGAAACCTACAACGTAGGCGGCAACAACGAATGGCAGAATATTGAGCTGGTACGCCTGCTCATAGAAATAACCGACAGCCTGCTGGGCCGTCCTGCCGGCGACTCGCTGCCGCTTATTTCCTTTGTAACAGACCGTCCCGGCCACGATCTGCGCTACGCCATAGACGCTGGCAAGATTAAAAACGAACTTGGCTGGCAACAGCTAATGACTTTCCGCCAGGGACTGGAAATAACCGTAGCGTGGTATCTTAAGCAGGAAAATCTGCAGGATACTGCCGCACCTACCCCAAAAACAAAAACCGTATGAATATTGTAATTGCAGGAACCGGTTACGTAGGACTTGTTTCCGGAACATGTTTTGCCGAAATGGGCGCGCATGTAGTCTGCGTAGACATAGACCGTCAAAAGATCGATAACCTTAAAAAGGGAATTCTCCCCATCTATGAGCCCGGACTGGAGCCCATGGTACAACGCAATACACAGGCCGGAAGGCTTCATTTCACAACAGATATCACCACATGCCTTGATCAGGCCGACATTGTTTTCAGTGCCGTGGGCACACCCCCTCAAGAAGACGGGAGCGCCGATATCCATTACGTGCTGGAAGTGGCCCGGACTGTGGGAAAACATATGACGGGCTACCTGGTCTTCACTACAAAAAGCACAGTCCCCGTTGGAACAGCCGCCAAAGTGAAACTTGCCATACAGCAGGAACTGGACAAGCGAAACGCCAATATCCCCTTTGATATTGCCTCCAACCCCGAATTCCTGAAAGAAGGAGACGCCATCCGCGATTTCATGAGTCCTGACCGCGTGGTAGTGGGCGTGGAAAGCGAAAAGGCGAGAAAGATCATGGAAAACCTTTACCGGCCCTTCCTGCTCAAAAACTTCCGGGTACTCTTCATGGACATTCCCTCGGCCGAGATGACCAAATACGCGGCCAATGCCATGCTGGCCACGCGCATATCATTCATGAACCAGGTGGCCAACCTGTGTGAACGCCTGGGGGCAGATGTGAACAACGTACGCCTGGGAATTGGTTCCGACAGCCGCATCGGTAATAAATTCCTGTATCCGGGCGCTGGCTACGGAGGAAGCTGCTTTCCCAAAGACGTAAAAGCCATGATCCACATGGGCCGCGAAACGGGCTACCCCCTGGAACTCATAGAATCGGTGGACCGGGTCAATGAAGCACAGAAAAAAATCTTGTTCCAAAAGTTAGAAAAACACTTCAACAAAGAACTCAAAGGCAAAACCATTGCCGTATGGGGACTTTCCTTCAAACCGCAAACAGATGACGTGCGGCAGGCCCCCTCGCTGGTGCTTATTGACAACCTGCTGCAGGCCGGCTGCCGCGTTCAGGCCTACGACCCTGTAGCCATGGAACAGGCACAAAACCTGCTGGGCAAATCTATCCATTATGCCGGCGACATGTACCAGGCCGCCAACCATGCCCATGCCCTGGTGCTGGTGACAGAATGGAAAGAATTCCGCATGCCCAACTGGAACATGCTGCGCAAGATCATGCACACACCCCTGGTGCTGGACGGCCGCAACATTTACAATCCACAGGAAATCAGGGAGCAGGGCTTTGAATATATAGGTATAGGACTGGGTACCTAAGAAATCGCACGCAGAATATGACAGAACTTGAGCACAAAAGACGCATAGCCAAAAACACGGCTGCCCTTTATGTGCGCATGCTGGTACGCCTGGCCATCACCCTTTACACCTCTCGAATAGTTTTGGACATATTGGGTGTAGATGACTTTGCCCTCTACAGCATCGTCGGAGGCATAGTCACCCTGTTCACCTTCCTGCAAACCGCCCTGAACGCATCTACCCAGCGCTTCATGAGCGTGGAACTGGGACGCGGGGACACAGCCGCCCTTAAGCGGGTATTTGATGTGAGCATGACGCTTTACCTGCTGGTGGCCCTTGTCATTGTGATCCTTGCCCAAACGGTCGGCCTGTGGTTCCTGAACACCCGCCTTGTTATCCCGCCCGACCGCCTGGGTGCGGTAAACTGGGTTTTCCAGTTTTCCATCCTGATCACCTGCGTCAACATCGTCCAAACCCCTTACAATGCCAGTATCATAACCCATGAAAAAATGTCCTTTTATGCCTGGGTAAGCATTGCCGATGTGGTATTGAAACTCTTTGCCGTATTCCTGCTTATGGTCTCTCCGGCAGATAAGCTGGTGTCCTACGCTGCCCTCTTGTTTGTCGTTTCCGTGGTCATTTTTTTCATCACCCGGGGCTACGCCCTGCGCCAGTTTACCGTCTGCCGTTTCAAACTCTGCTGGGATAAACCGCTGTTGCGTCAGATGGGCGCCTTTTCCGGATGGACCCTGTGCGATTCGGGAGCCCAGCTAGCCGTCACACAAGGACGTGTGTTTTTGCTCAACATCTATACCCCGCTGGTAACCAACGCCGCCATGAGCATTGCCACCCAGGTGAGCACAGCCGTATACAATTTTGTGGTATACTTTCAGTCCTCCTTTAATCCCCAGATCACCAAAGCCTCGGCCCAGGGCAACCAAAGATATTTGCAGGATCTGGTCAACCAGACCTCCAAATTCTCATATTACATGATCTTTGCACTCACCCTGCCCATCCTGCTGAACATGGAATTCATTCTGGGATTATGGCTAAAGGAGGTGCCCCAATATACCGCCGTCTTTTGCAGCATCACCCTGTTGTACTACCTGGTGGAATCGTTGAGCGGCCCGCTCTGGGTCACCACCTGGGCAGGCGGCAACATCCGCTCATACCAGATCACCGTTTCCCTGGTGCGTATCATCACCCTGCCGGCCACCTGGCTCCTGCTCAAATACAACATGGAACCCTGGACCGTGCTTGCAGCCTGGGTCATTGTTAACGTATTTTGTTATCTTTATAGGTTGATGTACGTTAGACGCCATTCCGGAATCCCTCTGGCTCCCTATGTCCGCGAAGTGATCGTCCCCCTGGTTCTGATCACACTTCTTGCCATACCGCTGCCCCTGCTGGCCCATTACCTGCTGGCAGGATGGAAAGACCTGGTAATAACCACATTGGTATCACTGCTGATTACCGGGATACTTATCTGGCTCATAGGGCTTAAGCCCACAGAGAAAAAACACATCAAAGAATTCGTTAAGAAACGTTTGCCATGAAAGTATCAATCATTATTCCTGTGTACAATTCGGCACCCGCTATTGAACGGTGCATCTGCTCGGTTCTCAAACAAAGCTGGCAGAACCTGGAAATCATACTGGTAGACGACCATGGGACCGATAACAGCATAGTCCTGGCTTCCCGCCTGCTGGAACATCCAGCCGGTGAAAACGCCCACCCCCCCGTTGCGCCCGAAGAGCAAAAGGTCACTGCCCCTTCTGTGAAAATCCTGCATCATAGTGAAAACCGCGGCCTCTCTGCAGCGCGCAATACAGGCCTTGACGCTGCCACCGGCGATTATGTTTTCTTCCTGGACTGCGACGACGAAATCCCCCCACGGGCTCTGGAAAACCTGGTCCTCACTGCCAATCTCTACAGCCACCCGCACCTGGTATGCGGAGCCGTGGATGTTCGTCCGGACAGTAAAAAATCCCTGAACTTCAGTAACAAACTTCCAGACTACATAGAAGGCAAGAAAGCCTCTTCACAGGCCATACTGCGCCGCGATATCCCCATAATGGCATGCAACAAGCTTGTTAACCGTGATTTTTTGATCTCTAACAAACTGTATTTCAAAGAAGGGCTCATACACGAAGACAACCTGTGGAGCTACCAGGTCTCGGGATTTGTTGACAGTATAGCCATCACAAGACAGGTTACCTATATATACCACCTTAATCATAAGGGTCTTACCATGGAACGCGTTACCCCCAAACGCCTGGACAGCATCAAGACCATCATTACCATGCAGATAGAAAGCCTGTCCAAAGAACGCCCGTTGCGTACCCTGCAGGAAGCCTACATTTTTTTCACGGCAGCCTGGTTCCTGGACCTGCTCTATGTGCAGTCGCACCCGCAGTACTACAACATGAGACAGTGGGTCCGTAATACATTGCGTCCCTTCGGCACTGGAATGCACTATCATACATTGGTAAACCACCTGCTTTACCGTGCCATATACTTGCCCCCTGCTGTGCTCCGGGCAGGTAAAAAATTCAGGGAAAATGCCTCCCGGAACCGTTGAAAATATCAAATAAACAGATAATCTTTATGTTACAAATTTCCAAATCTTTACGTCTCTCATTCTCCTGTTTCATTCTTATCTTTCAACTCCTGCTTATGCCTGCAGTCCCAGCCCTTGCAGATGAAGGCATGTGGCTACCCATGCTCATAGAGCAAAAGATCCCGCATATGCAGGAACTCGGTTTCCGTCTCACGGCAGAAGACATCTACAGCGTGAACCGGGCCTGTCTTAAAGATGCGATCGTTCACTTTGGCGGCGGCTGCACCGGAGAGATCATATCGGCAGAGGGCTTGCTCATCACCAACCACCATTGCGGCTACGGACAGATCCAGGCCCACAGCACGGTGGAGCATGATTACCTGAAGGACGGTTTCTGGGCCCGTACCAGGCAGGAAGAACTGACCAACAAAACACTCACTGTCACCTTCCTGCGCAAAATGGAAGATGTAACGCATCAAGTGCTCGAAGGAGCTACTGCCGCAATGAGCGAGGTGGAACGCCAGGGTCTGATAGAGGCCAACATTAAAACCATCAGCGAACAAAACCTTCAGGGCCTGGACCGCAAATTCTACTCGGTCCGTATCGCACCCGCCTATTACGGGAACCAATATTTCCTCTATCTGAACGAAACTTTCCGCGACGTGCGGCTGGTGGGTGCCCCGCCCTCTTCCATAGGAAAGTTTGGCGGCGATACAGACAATTGGATGTGGCCGCGACATACAGGCGATTTTTCGCTGTTCCGGATTTATGCCGGTCAGGACAACCAGCCGGCAGACTACAGCCCCCACAACGTGCCTTACCGTGCGCGCTACCACCTGACCATATCGGCCAAAGGCGTAAAACCCGGTGATTTCACCATGGTTTACGGTTATCCCGGACGCACCCGGCAATACATACTCTCCCCCGAGGTAGATTATCTGGTCAACCGCTCCAACCCGCATAAAATCCGCCTGCGTACCCTTCGCCTGGATGTCATGAACCGCGAACAGGCCAAAGACGCGGCCGTCCGCATCAAGTATGCCAGCAAAAACGCCGGGGTTTCCAACTCCTGGAAAAAATGGCAGGGCGAGAGCCGTGGCATCCTCAATGCCGGCACTATAGGCAAAAAGCAGGAATTTGAACGCCGTTTTCAACAATGGGCCGAGGCTTCGGGACGTCAGGATTACATCACCCTGATCCCGCGCATGAAAGAACTTTACCGCGAACTGGAACCTTACCTGTTCGCTTCAGAGATGTATGCCGAGGCCGTCATGGCCGTAGAATTGCTGCGCTTTGCCAATAACCTGGAAAACACCTTTGTACGCAGCGGACCCGCCAACGCCACCGAGGCAGCCCGGGCGTTTTTCAAGGATTATTACCAGCCCATAGACCAGGAGATCTTTGAGCTGCTTTTCACCCACTTTTACCGCATCATGGAACCCCTGGCCCACCTGCTTCCCGGCAACACGACGGATGATCAATCCCCGGATGCTGCCGGTGACTTTGCCCAGCTGCCTGCCAGTGACTTTACCCAGCTGCCTGCCGGTGACTTTACCCAGCTGGCTGCCAACTTGTACAAAAACTCGGTCCTTACCGACCCTGAGAAAACCATGGAACTGCTGGCCAAAGACTCGGCCCTTGCCCTGAGCCTGATCCGTGAAGATCCCGCCTTCCGGCTGGTTGACCCTTTTGTAAGAAAAAACAGGACCTGTATCCAGCCCCGGATCACAGAAATCAACCTGGAGCTGAACCTGCTGTACCGTACCTGGATGCAGGCTATCATGGAATTTGACAGCGAGTGCATTTTCTACCCCGATGCCAATTCCACCCTGCGTGTGACCTATGGGACTGTGCAGGGATATAGTCCCGCAGATGCCGTTATGTATCTGCCTGTCAGTACTATAGAAGGAATAATGCAAAAAGACGACCCGCTGGTTTTTGACTACGATATCCCGCAATCCCTGCGCGACATCTACGCTGTACGGGATTTTGGACAATGGGCTTCAAACGGTACCGTACCTGTCTGCTTTATTGCTACAAACCACACCAGTGGCGGAAATTCCGGTTCGCCTGTTCTCAATGCAGACGGTCACCTGCTGGGGCTGAATTTTGACCGTGTCTGGGAAGGGACCATGAGCGACATAGAGTTTGACCCTTCCGTTTGCCGCAATATTTCTGTAGACATCCGTTATGTACTTTTTATCATGGAAAAGATAGGAAAAGCAGATTATTTACTGGGAGAATTGGATATTTGCAAAGATTAGTTAAATTTGTCGATATATTTAACACCTTAGTACTATGGAACAACTTATTGAAATCATCACCAACCTTTTTGCACAAATTGCAGTTTGGTTCCAGGCTCTCATTGATTGGATCATGGGTCTGATTGGCACCGTTTAATTACATTTTTTGATTCAAATGTAACTTTGATCATCAAAAAGCCGTCCTCCGGGATGGCTTTTTTAAACAGTGCATGCAACTTTTGTGTTTTTTTTCGCATCTTTACATCAAGAAACATTTATACTACAATAGATTTTTAATTATGGACTTTGCTGAAGTTATCACATGGCTGTCACTGATCATATCAATATTGACAGCTATCCTGGGTGTTCTCCAGTTGTTTATTCCTTCAACCAACTAAACGCCGGGCATTTACTGCCCTGAAACAAAAAAAGCTGACTTTAAGGTCAGCTTTTTTTACAACTTATTGACGCATGGTTACATATCGTGGGACGGCGCTGCTGCAGGACGTTCGTTGGCAACGGCCACATTTATGGTTCTACCCATGTGTTCAATACCATTCAACGCCTTTATGGCGGCAAGAGCCTCCTCTTCATTAGCCATCTCAACAAAGCCGTAGCCACGGGAACGGCGGGTTTCCTTGTTCAGGATAATGCGGGCAGAGAGTACTTCTCCGAATGGAGCAAAAAGTTCTGTCAGGTCTTCTTTTTTCGCCTTAAAACTAAGGCTGGAAACAAAAATGTTCATGGAATTAAGGAATGATGTTAGGTTAAATGTAGTTCAAATATAACATAATTTTCATTCCCCGCAACCGGAGCCATCAAAACAGTAAGTACATAATTTTTCCCGTGACAATCCTATAGAAGCGATCATGTTTTTTATATTGCTGAATTTCAAGGTAGTAAAGTTCATTTCCTTTCGAATGCCCTCTACCATGGCTTTATGTTCTTCTGTAGTGCTATCTATGTAAAGATTCAGATTATCAGACTTCTGAGTTTGAATGATACGGCGTGTTATCAATTCTGTATCGGAACGGGTCGTTGTAAAATGCAGGTAAGGACACTTGAAAATCAGGGGCGGGCAAGATATCCGGACATGGATCTCCCTGGCCCCGTTGCGCATGAACACACTTACGTTGTTCTTCAGTTGTGTACCCCTGACAATGGAATCATCGCAACATACAAGACGGGCATCCCTTATGACATCGGCATTGGGCAGCAATTTCATGCGGGCAACCAGTGCCCGTCGCTCTTTATCGGCGGGCATGAAACTCCTGGGCCAGGTAGGTGTGTACTTGGCTACTGCCTGCCTGAAAGGCACTCCCTTTCCCACGGCATATCCCATGGCCATACCCGTTCCGCTGTCCGGAATGCTGCAAACAGAATCGACCGGTGTTTCTTCCTCCCTGCCCATTAAAACCCCGTTACGGAAACGCACCTCCTCCACATTGATCCCTTCATAGGCCGAGGTTGGGAATCCGTAGTACACCCACAGGAAAGAACATATCTGCAACTTTTCGCGCGGCGGCAGCAGCTGTTGCAGCAAGGGCATACCGGGTTGTGCGGGATCCGTAGGCAAGGTGTTCTGCGCCAGAATGGCTTCCCCGGGTCCTAAAAAACGAACCAATTGCAGGTCCAGGTTGGGGAAACTGCAGCTTTCGCTGGCAAAGGCCACAGCCGTAAGCTCCCCGGCGGGAACTGCCGTCCCGGTTTGTGCTGCGGCTTGTGCACCGTTAGCGCGGCCCACTTGCGCTGTGGCTTGCACACCATCGGCGCGGCTCCTATGGGCAGCGGCGGGGCCCCCTTGCATCGTGGCGGACTGGCTTTCCGGCGCGGGCATGTTCTCCGGTGTGCCTGAAGGCCCTGCCTCGGCAAGGTTCTTTTCAAAGGGAATGGGGCTATGACCGTTTTTACGACGGACTCCAATGACTATGGGAGTGCGGCCATACCGGTCACGGGCAGCTATGATCCCATCCTGTGTCAACAGGAGCATACTGCAGCTCCCACGCACTTTTTCCTGTACCAGACGGATCCCATCGGCAAAAGTTTGTCCCAGGGTGATCAGATGCCCCACTACCTCGGTGGGGTTGATCTGTCCTGTGCTGAGTTCAGAAAAATTGATACCTCTGGAAAGCAGTTCTTCGCCCAGCTCTTCCAGATTGTTGATTTTGCCCACCGTTACAATCGCAAAAGTTCCCATGTGGGAACGCAGTACAATGGGTTGCGGTTCATTGTCGCTTATGATGCCAATCCCCGAGTTGCCGTAAAAATCACTCAATTCGTCTTCAAACTTGTTGCGAAAGTAACTGTTCTCGATCCTGTGAATGCTGCGCCTGATGATACCCTGTTCGTTCATGGTTGCCAGACCAGCGCGCTTGGTACCCATATGAGAATGATAATCAGTGCCATAAAAAAGCGTGTTCGCGCATGGCGACTTTGAAATAATGCCAAAAAAACCTCCCATGGCTGCAAAGATAAAAAAAACTGTTTCACTCCCTGCGGTTCTCTCTTTGTTGAAGGATAAAATACAGATAACCCGAGCACCATAGCATCAGCAGCTGTTCTGTCACGTGAGGCTGATAACGGATAGGGGTTAAAGGCAGACCTGCAAAGAATGAAACGGCCTTATCCAATAGGGTCGCCATTTGAAGCAACAGACGGTTCACCAGCATCAGGGAGTTTTCCATATGCAAACCCATCGTAGCAAGGTATAGCAAGAAGACGTAAAGGATGACCCCGCTTAAAGGAACGACAAAGAAATTGCAAAGCAGGCCGTATAAGGGTATGACCCCAAAAGTGCCCGCCGTAAGCCAGAGCGTGCCCAGCTGCACAGCAAGCGAACAGCAAAAAAGTTCCCACAGGTACCTGAGCACCAAATTACGCACACTCAACAAGTTTCGCAACAAAGGAAAAAACAAGATCAGGCTCAAAACTGCCGTGAAAGACAGCTGAAATCCCAGGTCATATAGATTCATAGGCTTTATAATAACCAAGATCAAGGCTGTGACAGACAGAGCGTTAAGGCTACCTGTCCTGCTTCCGAGCACCCTTCCCGCCCCGTAAACGGAAAGCATCAGGGCAGCACGCATCACACTGGCACTAAATCCCACCACCGCCGCATACGCCCAGATAAGCAACAAAGCAGCCATATGCACCAGCGCACCCCCCGATACGGAATACGTTTTGAGTATATACGACTGCCTGGCACCCGCCTGTATAAAATCCTGACCCGCAGCAACCTTCACAAGGCGCCTGCTTCTGTACCGGTGCGCCTGTCTTATCTTCTGCGGCAGGCCCAGGATAAATACCAGGCTGCCATAAAGCGCTCCAACGTGCAATCCACTGACCGAAAGTATGTGACTCACCCCCGCCACATTGTACTTTTCCCGCACCTCCCTGCTAAAACCGGAAATGTCTCCCAGGCAGATCCCAGACAACACAGCCCCGGCTTCCCCCTCCCACCGGCTGGCAAGCGGGATGCGCAAACGCCTGAGCCGTTCGTACAAGGTTAATTTATCCGGTATCCGCTGGTAATCATACACGTAAGCACGGCAATAAAATCCCCTCCGAGCCATATATCTGGGGTAATCAAAGGAGGAATAAGCGGTGGCCACTGCAGAAGCAGCGGTGGCTCCTGCGCCGGGAGTGGACGTCATAGTGCCTGTATCAAAAGAATACGCCCGGCAACGTGTCATGATGACGTCTCCGGGCAACAGACCCGTGGATTTTGGTACAACGCTGTCTTGCCCCTGTTGTTTGCGGATGGCACTATCCGTGCTGTCCGCACTGCCCGTACTGACCGTACCGCCTCTACTGCCGGTACTGCCTCTACTGCCCGTACTGTCCAGGGCAACATAAACCAGTATGTTTTCACTACCCCGGACCTGCTTGCGACCATCGGGTGAAAACATGAGCAGACGGCATTCCATACGCTCGTAACGTCGTCCGGCTGCAGTAAGGACAGGAACCGGGAAATCCATAACCCTCAGGCACAGAATGTTTCTTTTTCCTGCAGGTAATCTGCTCTGAGCCTTTCCCGGATAACCATATTGCAGCAAACCGTTCCAAAACGCACAACAAAACAGCACAACCAGTCCGGTATTGAACAGCACACGACCGTAACGGTACCGCAGCTGGCTCTGTGATATATAGGGAAAAGAACTACTGTCAAGGCGTTTGCGCATGTGCCCGGGACGCCGCCTGAACACCCATAAAGAGACCAGGAAAAGCACCAGCAGCAGCACCGTCATGCACAGGAAGCCCCAAAGCACCCACTCCGATCCGGCAGACTGCCCCGATCCTGCAGGCAGTACAGGCACCAATTTTTCAAGTTCCAAGGGCTTATGCGAACCTTGCAACAGAAACTCTCCATAAGAAAGACCGCCCAGTGTGCCACAGATAACGGCCACTGCAGGCGGTAACATCACACTATTTTTCCCCCTCCTCACGCTTGCACATCACATATAGTTTCCGTAATTTTGTAGATTCTTTTACAATCTATTACATATACTTCAAATATAATAAAAAACCTTACCAAAACCAATCATGATTATTCTTGTTTTAAACTGCGGGAGTTCTTCTATCAAGTATAAAGTACTTGACATGAGGGCAGAAAAAGATTATTCCATTCTGGCACAAGGAATTGTTGAACGTATAGGGCTCGAGATGGGAATTGTTACACATAAAAGACTTATTGGAGAAAAAGAAAAATTCAAAAAAGAACTTCCCATTCCCCACCACACGGTAGGCATCCAGGGTATCCTTAACATGCTTACAGACCAGAAGTGGGGTGTTCTTGAATCTCTGACCCAGATCAAGGCCGTAGGACACCGCGTGGCCCAGGGTGGCAAATATTACAAGGATAGTGTCGAGATTGACGAGGAGGTAAAAAATAACATCAAAAAGCTTGCCGGGCTGGCCCCGCTGCACAACCCTGCCAACCTGCTGGGTATAGATGCCGTCGAAAAATTGCTGCCCCATGCACACCAGGTAGCCGTTTTTGATACCGCCTTCCATCAGACCATGCCCGACCATGCCTACATGTACGCCATACCTGTTGAATTGTACGAAAAATACGATATCCGCCGCTACGGTTTCCACGGAACAAGCCATAAGTATGTGGCCCGCAAAGGTTGTGAACTCGCCGGACTGGACTTCAACAAGGCAAAAGTCATTACCTGTCACCTGGGCAACGGTTCTTCCATGGCCGCCGTTGACGGTGGCAAATCAATAGATACTTCCATGGGATTCACCCCCCTTGAAGGGCTGATCATGGGTACCCGCACAGGCGACATCGACCCCTCTATCGTCACGTTCCTGCAGGAAAAAGAAGGATGGACAGCCGCCCAGACCAACGATTTCCTGAACAAAAAATGCGGACTCCTCGGCCTGTATGGACCCAGCTCGGATTGCCGCGATATTGAAAATGCGGTCCTTCAGGGAGACAAGCGGGCCAACCTGGCACAACATGCTTTTGCTTACAGGGTGCTCAAATACATCGGAGCGTATACCGCAGCCATGAACGGAGCAGACCTGATTGTCTTCACCGGCGGAATTGGCGAGAATGACACCGTGATCCGCCAGATCATCGGCACCCGCCTCGGCTTTCTGGGCGTATCCTTTGACCAGGAAAAAAACAAAACCGTACACGGAAAAAACGCCATACTCTCAACCAACGGGACCAGAACTCGGGTAGTCGTTATCAGCACAGACGAAGAACTGGTCATTGCAACAGATACCTTCAACCTGACCAACCATAAATAAACACACCTATGAAATCATTTGACGAAATATTTGAGCAGCTGCGCTCACAGAAAAAGAAAAGACTTGTTGCTGCATGGGCCGTTGACGACCACACCATTACCGCTGTTTACAAAGCCATTGAAAAAGGCATTGTAGACGGGTTCCTGGTGGGCAAGGAATCCCAGATCAACGCCATTTGCCACGAAGAAGGCATTGACCCTGCAGCCTTCACCATCATTAACGTGGAACAGGAACTCCCCGCCATAGCCCGTGCTGTGGAAATGGTACGCAACGGCCAGGGCGACATCCTGATGAAAGGCCAGTGCAGTACAGACAAATACATGCGTGCCATCCTGAACAAGGAAACCGGCCTGCTGCCTCCCAAGGCCGTACTGAGCCACGTTTCTGTGCTCACACACCCCAACTACCCCAAATTCCTGATCATTGGGGACATGGCTGTGATTCCCGCTCCTGATCTGAACCAGAAAGTAGCCATAGCCAAATACCTGGTCAACACAGCCCACGCGCTGGGCATAGCCAGGCCAAAGCTGGCCTTCCTGGCCGCTACCGAACAGATGCTTCCCGGCATGCCCGCATGCGTGGATGCTGCCATCCTTTCAAAAATGGCAGACCGCAACCAGATCTCCGGCTGCATTGCAGACGGTCCCCTGGCACTGGATGTATGTCTTAGCCCCGAGGCTGTCGCCATCAAGAAACTGCAGAGCCCCGTGGCAGGTGATGTGGACTGCATCCTCTTCCCCAACATAGAAAGCGCCAATGTGATGTACAAGAGTCTCTCCCAGTTGAGCCCCGGGTCAAAACAAGCCGCCATTGTGGCCGGAGCATCGGCACCCTGCGTCCTGTCAAGCCGTGCCGATTCCATTGACACCAAACTCAACTCCATTGCCCTGGCTGCAGTGACTGCAAAGTAAAAGATATGACGGAACACATCCTGGTCATTAACCCCGGTTCGACATCAACAAAAATTGCCGTTTTTGAAGGCCGCAAAGTGGTGTTTGGAAAAACCATCTACCACACCCCGCAGGACCTGGCTCCCTTTCCCAGGATTTGCCAGCAGTATGAATTCCGGAAAGCGACCATTTTCAACGAGTTGAAGAATAATAATATTCAAATCGATCTATTTGCAGCAGTTATCGGCCGGGGTGGATTGGTCCATCCCATTCCCTCGGGAACTTACCGCGTGAACGAACTGATGCTTAACCATCTGGCCCAGGGTATTGGCGGAGAACACGCCTCCAACCTGGGAGGTTTGCTAGCCCACAGCATCGCCTCGGAAATTCCCGGATGCAAGGCCCTCATATCGGACCCGGTAGTGGTGGACGAGCTGCAGGATGTGGCGCGGATCACAGGAATACCGCAAATTGAACGGGTTTCGATCTTCCACGCCCTGAACCAGAAAGCCATCGCCAAACGTCATGCAAGTATCCTGGGAAAATCCTATGAAGATCTGAACCTGATTGTTGTTCACCTGGGCGGAGGCATATCGGTAGGCGCCCACCGCAAAGGCCGCGTTATAGATGTGAACAATGCCTTGAACGGAGACGGTCCCATTACCCCCGAACGTGCCGGGACAATTCCCGCCTTGCAGTTGGCAGAACTCTGCTTCTCAGGTAAATATACCTATGAAGAAATCAAAAGAATGCTTACCAGAAAAGGAGGCATGGTGGCCCACCTGGGCACTAACTCATTCATGGAACTGTGCGACAAGGTGCAAGCCGGTGATCCTAAAGCCATAAGGCTGTACCAGGCCATGGCCTATACCATCTCTAAACAGATTGGTGCCACTGCCGTTGTCCTGAACGGAAAAATTGACGCAATCCTCTTTACCGGAGGCATTGCCCACAACAAACGCTTCATTGACCTAATAACGGAACAGGTAGGATTTCTTGGTCCCTGCTTCACCTACGCCGGTGAAGACGAAATGCTTGCCCTGGCTACCAACGCCTATAACATACTCACGGGAGAAGAAACCGCCCAGGTCTACGCAGGCTAAGCACTCTAAGCAGGCTAAGCAGGCTTAGCAGGCTATGCAGGCTAACCCCCTACCTGCCTGTAATCCGCAGCTGCCACCACTAAAGCACTAAGGCAGGCATATATGCGCCACCCCGCCACCCCTCCTTCAGCCCAGGAAAGCCTGACAGCTTTTTCTTTTTGCCGAGGCTTTCTTTTTGCCGAGGCTCCAGCTGCATGTGCAGGTAGTCGCTGACACTACTACTGCTCCTGCCCCTGGAGCATCTGGTTGTATTTCTCGTAGGAGGCTTCGTATTCGGGGCTCTTGGTACGAAGGCGGAAGTAGATGTTTTTCAGGTATTCCACTACAACCGAACGTATCTCCTGGTCGCTGGCCAGTTCAAAGCTCTTTTCAAAGGGGGCAATGGCTTTTTCGAGCATCATATCCAGCTCTTCTACCATCTTCATATATTTTGTATCGTCCAGTTCATCTGAAGCAGCCGTCTGAATATCCACTGCTCTGTCATAATATGCCTGTCCCAGCTGGAAGTATCCAAAGAAGAAGTTGGGGTCGGTTTCAACAGATTTTTCATACATACGCAAGGCTTCTTCAAATTTGCCTAAGTTTTTTAGCACGTTGCCTTCTGCATAATACAGGCTCGGGTTATTGGGCTCGTTTTGCTGGGCACGTTGTATGAATTCCAGCACTTTGGCCGGGTCGTCGTTGCTTTCCAGGTATACGTTTATCAAAGCCACAAGAATGCTCTGGCTGTTGGGAAATTTTGTAAATCCAAGAGAAAGAAGCTCTTTGCTCTTTTCCATATTGCCCATCTGTTTGTAAGCTTCTGCCAGGTTTGCATACGTGTCGCCGGCAGATTCAAAGTCCATTTCAATACACTTTTCAAAGAACTTGACGGCGCGGTCGTAATCCTGGTCCATCAAAGCGGTCAAACCCACATAATACACTATGGTCGTATCTATTACATTCAATGCCGGATGGGATGCTGCAATAAATGATTTCTCAAATTTGACCGATGCATCTTTGTAGTTGCCCAGGGTATAGGCAGCCATGGCATCGTTGATGAAATTGTTGGCAACTAAAGTCAGTCCTTCCTGTATATCAGATTTGCTGCTGCCACGGGTATCCAGCTCCGTAGCCTTGTCGTAGGCTTTGTAAGCCTCGTCAAGCATGTCCACTTCCTTGATCAGGGGTTTGGTAATGATCCAGAAAGACAGCCTGCCATCTGCGTTGTAATAGAGGTCTTTGTCCTCATATTTTACAATTTCGAATTGTTCTCCCTGGATTTCCTGGTATTCGGTAGAGAGTGCACGCTGATCCTTAAGAACCACTTTTGATTCCAGTGAAGAAAGACCTATCCACAGGTTATTGGTGGGTAAAGAATAGGCGTTAGTCAGAGCCTGTGCATACTTAATCCAGGTAGCAGGCTTGGCGGCACGCCTGGCATCGGCGATATCCTGTTTTGCTTTATCATAGCTTTTAAGGAGGGCCTGCGCCTCTTTTGATTGTGCGCCCAATTGCGTTGCCATCAACAACATCAGTGCAGCAGTAAAAATTTTTTTCATGATGTTTTATGTGTTTGTTCAGTTAAAAAATTACTTTATAAATCATCTCCCTCTTCCTTAGGCAGGGGATCACTTTTGGGAACGCAGCAGACGGCGGCAATGGCATCACCTTCTCGTAGATTGATCAGCTTCACTCCCTGGGTGGCACGTCCCGACAGACGTATATCGCTTACGGCAACACGTATGGTAACGCCAGAGCGGGTGATGATCATCAGATCATTCTCGTTGTTGACTGCCTTAATGGCAATGAGCTTCCCTGTTTTTTCCGTAATGTTCAGGGTTTTCACTCCCTTGCCTCCACGGGCAACCTTTCTATAGTCTTCTATCAAGGAACGTTTGCCGTAACCATTCTCGCTCACCACCAGTACATGTGGCAATAAGGCAGCCTCTACAGAGGTATCTGCACATATCATGCCAACTACCTGGTCGTGTTCTTGTATGGATATTCCACGTACCCCTGCAGAGGTGCGGCCTATGGGGCGCGCATCCTGCTCGTTAAAGCGCACACACTTGCCTTCACGGGCGCCCAGCAGCAATTCGCAGGAGCCATTGGTCAGGCAGGCTTCCAGGAGCTTGTCGCCTTCACGTATGGTAA
>Ga0209719_1000162_pt1 | contig 98990 bp, 93 predicted proteins | sample AD_JPNAS2_MetaG_FD_184421 | JGI IMG/M metagenome (GOLD analysis project Ga0209719, IMG submission 184421) | Active sludge microbial communities of municipal wastewater-treating anaerobic digesters from Japan - AD_JPNAS2_MetaG (SPAdes) (version 2) | ecosystem: Engineered > Bioreactor > Anaerobic...
TGCGTCAATTTTAAATTGCTTTGAATAGCTCTTTCTTTCTGTTGTCATCTCTCACCTCAATTAGTTTATTCTCTATATCACTCTTTTCGAGGTGTCCACTATGACTATACCAGTTCAGTTTCGGTTTACAGAACATCACCAACAATTTCGTCAGCGGCATGATTATTCTGCTGGAACGTCCGATCAAGGTCGGCGATCGCATTGAAGTGGCCAATGTTTCCGGAGATGTGGTGGATATTTCCATGAGGGCGACGACGATCGTCACCAATGATAATATTTCCATCATCGTTCCTAATTCCCAGTTTATTTCCGAGACCGTGATCAACTGGAGTCATACGGATCGGAGTGTCCGCTTTAATTTTCCGATCCATGTTTCATACCGGGAAGACCCTCAGGCGGTCAGAAAACTCCTTCTGGACATCGCATTGAATAACCCCGGCGTGCTCAAAGATCCCCCGCCGGATGTTCTTTTTTCCGAATTCGCCGACAGCGCCATGAGTTTCAATCTGCGCGTCTGGACAAGGGAGTATATCAACCGCCCCGGCGTGCTCAAAAGCCAGCTCTACTATCAAATCGCCGACCGCTTCCGGGAAAAAGGCATCGAGATTCCCTTCCCGCAGCAGGATATCCACATAAAAGAAACAGCGCGGCAATCCTGAAGGCGGCACAATCACCCAAAAATGATACCTGCCTGTCAAGTCCTGATTGTCACCGGATGCACCGGATCGTTATTTTATAATTGAACATCCCCCCGATTTTGAACGCATCCCTGTCTTGATGAACGGGGCAAACATATGCTTTACTGTTTTTCCATTTTGCTTTTTTGTGTTACATGATAAACAGGAATTGACGATATGAGACCTGTCCGGATAATTTTATTATTGATGGTAACGTTATGGCTGATAACAACCGGCTGTTCTGAAAAATTGCCCATTTTATACTCTCCGTTGAAAGATGATTATCAGCTTTCCCCCGGATTTACGGATCGTGAACAGGGGGAAAAACAACTGGATGAATTTTTTGAGGAGGATCAAAGACTTTACAGAAATCTTTCCCGGTTGACGACCGTAATAGACGATGCAGAGGACGATCCGGGCGATGAAGCAGAAATTCACTCCTATCCGGAAGCGCATAACGGAATCCTCGAAGGGTTGACCGCCACAGAATGGTTTACTGCAGGCCGTCAGGCTGCTTCGGACAGGAGATGGGACGACGCCTTAAACGCTTTCAACAAAGCCATTGCCTTAAATCCGGAAAATGAGGAAATCTACTTCCATCGCGGTAATGTGTATGATGCCCTCGGCAATAACAAAAAAGCCGTCTCCAATTTTAATAAAGCCATTAAACTGAACCCGCTGTATGTCGATGCCTATCTAAGCCGCGCCTTTTCCTATAATAATCTTGCTCAGGCCAATCAGGCGCTTGCCGACATAAAAAAAGCCGCCAGACTGGGCAGTCTGCATGCGCAGAAATTTTTGAAAAAAAACAACCTGTCATGGTAAGATTTGTCCATGCGGACATGTGATTTTACGAGTTGTCCGGATTTTGCAAACGGCGTTTGAATAACAACGGCACGGCTCATTCATCCCCGCACGTTATTATTGAATTTACTTGACACACATTTTGAATATAATTATACTTTCGACCGAAAAAGCTAAACGCCTGTGAAAAATTAAACGAAGGGAAATGCTTCCGATAATTTTTTGTGAAATTGGAACAGGTGATTTGTTTTTCAAGCAATATATTTTTATAAATAAATTCGAATCAAAGGAGAACATTATGAGAAAAACCATTATCGCAACGGTGATGATGATGCTATCGGCTTTTTTTATAACCACAGCACAGGCCGATATCCGTCCCGGTTCTTATACCGTTACACCCTTCATCGGGGGATTCATCTTCGAAGGAAATGAATACTACCGGGGATTTGACAATCAGAAAAACGGGAGAAATACTTTAGACGACACCTATGCCGTCGGGGTGCGTGCAGGCTACAATTTCACGGAGAATTTGGGTTTGGAAGGGTTCTTCAGCTACATTCCCACCTCGCGAGATAATTTTATATGCTGTGACCGGAAAAAAGACAATGATCTCGATCTTTATTATTACGGGATCGAGGGGCTTTATCACTTCATGCCTTACGGCCGGTTGGTGCCTTTTGTGGCCGTCGGACTCGGGGGAATTCGCTACGATGCTCCGTCCGGTGAGGATAACGGCAATAAATTTGCCGTTGATTACGGGGCCGGAGTAAAATATTCTGTAACGGATAAAATAGACCTGCGCGCCGATGTCCGGCATGTTCTTCCGCTGAATGAAAGATACAACGATCTTCTCTACAGTTTTGGCGTTACCTTCTCGTTCGGCGGAGCCGAAAAAGGCAAAAAGCTGCTTGATATCAAATTTGATTTCGACAAAACAGATATAAAGGCGGCTTATCATAAAGACATTAATGCCGTGACAAAATTGATGCAGAAATATCCCGACCTCAATATCGTGACCGAGGGACATACGGATAACATCGGCACGCCTGAATACAACAAAAACCTTTCCAATAAACGTGCCGATGCCGTTAAAAAATACATGGTCGAAAAAGGCGGTGTTGCTGCCGGACGGATTGATCCCAAGGGGCTGGGAGAAGGATCCCCCGCCGTATCCAATGATACAGAGGCAGGACGCGCTGAAAATCGTCGCGTGGAAGCGGCCGTGGACTACACCGGCAAAAAGTAGATCAATGGCTTGAACCATTATCAAAAAGCCCCTTCAAATCTTTGGAGGGGCTTTTATTTTAGGCTGGAGGGGGAAGGCAGCTCCGGAGGACATCCTGCGAAAAAGGGAGCGCTGTCATCCTTTTTTCCGGTCTGTCAGTCTTTTTTTACTGACTCTCTTTGATCAGCATTGTTGCGGGATCGAGCAGTAAATCGTTTTGGGCTGAATTTTTCGGTTGGCCTTTGACAGACGTGATATACACCTCATCCCCTTTTGTCGCAAGCTGAACAATGACTTCAAAGAGATCCGCGATATGCAGAAAGGAAAGCGGCAGGCCGTTTTCCTGCGGCGGTTCATGACGATGGGTATGCACGGTAAACCATAAGCCCATGGAGTATTTACCGGCCAGTTCCTTCAACTGCACCAGCTGACCGCGCCCCGCCTCGTCGAATCTGAATCCGTCGATAATGACGGTGTGCGGCTTGAAAATATTCTGTTCCATCAGGTCGGTCAGACGCTCTTCCAGTTTCGGCGCGCTGAATCCTTCCACCTTGAACGTCATGATGAAACGGTAGGGCTGAATTTTATCCCAGTATTCATTCACCTCGGCAATGCCGAATTTCTCGGCAATGTCATGAAAAATTTCCTGATACCACAGGTCGACCTTGCTGACGGCATCATTCAGGCTGACGTGCAGAACCGAATGTTCCCGCAGCATCATATTCAAGGCCAATTGCACGAGCAATGCCGTTTTGCCGACGCCGGCATATGCCAGCACGGCCCCAAAACCGCCCGTGGACAGAATATCCTCATTGTCATAACCGAGTTTGACAAGAGGATTCCGGTAAATCATTTCTTTTTTGATCATCACAATGTCCTTATACGTTAAATGAATAATATTTTTTTCCCTTTTCAGGGCAACGCTGATTGTCTGCATGTTCGGCCGATTACTATGCGGCTGTTTTTTTGTTCTGAGCCGCTTCCAGGGCAATTTTTTCCGCAATCGACTGCGGAACCTGCCGGTAAAGAGTAAATTCCATCGTAAATTGGGCTTTCCCTTGTGTTGCCGACCGCAAAACCGTCGAAAATCCAAACATTTCCGCCAAAGGCACCTGTGCTTCAATCACGCACATCACATCTTCATCCTGAGAACCGATGATCATGCCGCGGCGCTGATTCAAAAGCCCCATGACCGATCCCTGAAATTCCGCCGGCGTTTCCACAACGACTTTCATGATCGGCTCATGAATAACCGGTTTCGCCCGGAGATATGCTTCCTTGAAAGCACCGCGCGCCGCCGCCTGGAACGCCATATCCGAAGAATCCACCGCGTGGGAAGCGCCGTCATTGATGACCACCTTCACGCCGGTCACCGGAAATTCCAGTTTCGGCCCCTTGGCCATGCTCTGTTTAAACCCTTTTTCACAGGCAGCAATATATTGGGAAGGAATCGCGCCGCCGAAGATTTTATTTTCAAAAACAAAATCCGTATCGGCAATCGGTTCCAGATAGCCGGCTACCCGTCCGAACTGGCCGGCGCCGCCGGTCTGTTTTTTATGCGTATAATTGAAATCGGCGCGCTGCGTGATGGTTTCACGGTACGCCACACGGGGATTGCCCGTGGAAACATCAGCGCCGTATTCGCGCCGCATTCTTTCCACGTAAATATCCAGGTGCAGTTCGCCCATGCCCTCAATAATCGTGTCGCCGGTTTCATGATCGACATACGTTTTGAATGTCGGATCTTCCTTGGCAAATCGGTTCAGGGCCTTGGCCATCGCCACCTGCGATTTGTTGTCTTTGGGAACAATCGCCAGAGAAATGACCGGTTTGGGAACATACATCGAAATCATGGTTAAATTGACATCCGGCGATGTAAAGGTATCGCCGGAAGAACATTCGATGCCGAATAGTGCGCCGATATAACCCGCTCTTAAAGATTCGACATCTTCCATCTGATCAGCATGCATGCGCACCAGACGTCCTACCTTCACCTTTTTGCCGGTGCGGACATTCACGATGGTCGACCCTTTTGCCAACGTTCCCTGATAAACCCGGATATACGTCAACTGGCCGTATTGACCGTCTTCCAGTTTGAAGACCAGAGCGACAATCGGTTTTTCCGTATCATTGTTCAGGACGACCGTTTCTTCGTTTTTATCCATATCTATCGCTACGTTTTCTATGTCCGACGGACAGGGCAGAAGATAGGTAACGCCATCGAGCATCGGCTGCACGCCTTTGTTCTTGTAGGCCGATCCCAGGTAAACCGGTGTGATCTCTCTTTGCAGCGTCCCCTTGCGTAAAGCGGAATAGATCAAGTCGGCGCTGACTTCTTTTTCTTCAAGAATCGCTTCCGTCAATTCGTCGGAAAACATCGAAGCCGCATCAATGAGTTCTTCTCGTTTCGCTTTGGCCTCTTCCAGAAGATGAGACGGAATTTCCGCCTCGCGAACCGTTTCCCCGTTATCGCCGTCGAAATAAAGCGCTTTCATACTGACCAGATCAACGACACCCTGGACATCATTTTCCAGGCCGATGGGAATCTGCATCGCCACGGCATTGTGTCCCAGCTTCGATTTCAACTGGCTGATGACACGGAAGGGATTGGCGCCGCTGCGGTCGCATTTATTGATGAACGCAATACAGGGAACCCTGTACCGTTTCATCTGACGATCAACAGTAATGGACTGCGACTGAACGCCTCCCACAGCGCACAAAACCAGAATAGCGCCGTCCAGAACGCGCAGAGACCGCTCCACCTCGATGGTGAAATCGACGTGACCCGGCGTATCGATGATATTGACTTCGTGGCCTTTCCATTCACAATACGTTGCTGCCGAAGCAATGGTAATGCCGCGCTCCTTTTCAAGGTCCATGGAATCCATTGTGGCGCCGACGCCGTCTTTGCCTTTGACATCGTGAATGGCATGGATTCTTTTCGTGTAATAAAGGATTCTCTCGGTCAGCGTCGTCTTGCCCGAATCGATATGGGCGCTGATGCCGATATTACGAATTTTCTGATCGTCAATTTTCATTAGTTTTTTCCTTCTTTATCACTGTTATAATTCCATTCGCTTCGCTCAGGGATTGTTCGACTTACACGTTTCAGTGCATTTCATTTCTGAAACGTGAGTCTCACAAAAAAACCCCACACTTGTAAGTATCTCTGCAAGATGGGGCATCCACCATAAACAAGCATTTGTGAACTTGGCTTCATACATATTGCAACGCAATATGTCAAGCAGTTATTTAACATATTTAGAACAATAAGAATGCTTGTGTATTATTGTTGAACATGATAATTATCTTTCATGTTTAATTAATTGAATTATAAAGGAGTTTTTGATGTACGAGCAGATATTGCCAAACCTTTATCGGATTATCATACCCCTGCCCAACAGCCCGCTTAAAGATCTGAATTCTTACGTCATTAAAGCCGATAATCGGAATCTGATTATCGATACCGGATTCAACCGCGGTGTCTGTTATGAGGCCATGGAAAATGGCCTGCACGCCTTGGAGATTGATTTATCCAGAACGGATTTCATGCTCACCCATATGCACTCCGACCACACGGGACTGGTGTCCCGGCTGTTTACGGAGACCAGCAAAGTCTATTTCAGCAGGATCGATTCCGAAGTATTCAACGAAAATATCGACTGGCAGGCCATGCTGGATTACGCATTGCATAACGGTTTCGAACTGGAGGAACTCATCCGGGCCGCAGAGAGTCATCCGGGATTTAAATACAGACCGAGGAAAATTCCCGACTTCACCATGCTGGACGACGGCAGCATGATTGAAATCGGCGATTATAAACTCCAATGCATTCTTACACCCGGCCATACCCAAGGTCATATCTGCCTTTACGAAGAAGACAAGCAAATTCTATTTTCCGGAGATCATATTCTTTACGATATTACTCCGCACATCGAGTCTTGGTCATACGAAGTGAATTCTCTGGAAAACTATATGCAGAGCCTCGACAAGGTGAGAAATCTTCCGGTCAAACTTGTTCTGCCCGGACACCGCAACTTCTTTACCGATCTCAAGGGACGAATAGACGAATTGAAGAACCATCACGAAATGAGGACTAAAGAAGTACTTGACGTTTTGGGTAAAAGTACCATGAGTGCCTATGATATTGCTGCAGGCATGACCTGGGATATCAATTGCGAAAGCTGGGAAAAGTTTCCGGTGGCCCAGAAATGGTTTGCCGTCGGGGAAGCCATTGCGCACCTGCTCTACCTGGAAAGCAAAGGCAAAGTAAAAAGACATCCGGGTGAAAAAACAGATTTTTTTTCAGCAATCCGGATGGAATGATTTTTTGTCCGGCTTATTGTATTTTCCGGCGCAGGCCGCTCAGAGCAAACCGCCCTTCCTGTGGTTTTTTCTGTTGATTTTTTCTGCATTCTGAATGTTTTCGGCTGCTAATACGATTGCCCCAGTATTTTCATAATGGTTTCGATCAGCTTTTTGGTCCTGACGGGTTTCGCCATGATGTAATTATCTCCCATTTTATTGCTTTCGCCTTCAACAATTTCGTCATTGGACGCAAGAGCCGTAATATAGAGAATCGGGATATCGGCCGTGGCAGGATGGTCTTTCAATTCAGCGGCAACATCTTCACCCGGAATGTCTGGCATAAACAAATCCAGCAGAATGATGTCCGGCTTTTCTTTTCTGGCAAGTTTTATTCCATCTGCGCCGTTGTTTGCCACAACCACATCGAACAGGCCGGACTGCGTAAGATTTTTTTTGATGAAATAACAAAAATCGACTTCATCATCAATAGCCAGAACTTTGATCTGATTTGTCATATTGTCCCTCCTCGGCAACTACCTTTTTTATCTGCGGCTGAATATTGACATAAAATGTCGTTCCCTTATTCTCCTCACTGGTAACATCAATCGTTCCACTCAAACGCTCGATGATCATGTGAACGATACTAAGCCCCAGACCGGTTCCTTCATTGACGGATTTCGTGGTAAAAAACGGTTCGAATATTTTCGACTGAACATCTTTGGACATTCCCTTTCCGGTGTCCGATATCTCTACAACAATCTTTTTCTCGCCGATTCTGAAAAAATCCGTATAGCGATAACCGGTTTTGTAACCGATTTCCGATATGATTTTCCCGGAGGCGCGAATGGTCAATCTCTTTTCTGTACTCTCCTTCATCGCGTCAATGGCGTTGTTGATAAGATTCAGAAAAACCTGCTCCAGCATGTTATAATCGCCCGCCGCCTCCAGCGATTCGGTTTCATACTCGCGCTTCACAGTGACATGTCCCTTGTGAAGGGCCTGATTGGCCAGCACCAGCGTGTTGTCGAGCAATTGGCAGACCGGAATCTGCGTAATTTTGTATTCCGATTTTCTGGAAAAAGACAGAATGTTGTTTATGATATTGTCGGCGCGGTTTGCCGCTTTATATATTTTTTCGATGGAGCCGTCGATCTGAGGGTCTTGGTGGGCAATATTGTTCTCCAGATAGTCGATCCCCATGTAAATAATTTCAAGAGGATTCCTGATTTCATGGGCAATGCCTGACGCCATGCGCCCCAGAGCGGCCATTTTATCCTGTTGGATCAGCTGGTCCCGCGTTTTGATCAACAGCTCAACCGTATTATTCAATTTTTTTTCTTTTTCAATCCGGTCGGTGATATCTTTCGAGATAACGCAGACATCCAGAACATCACCGGTTGACGGATCCCTGATCGGACCGAGCGTATTGGCAAACCACAAATTATGTTTCTTATTATAGGATTCGTATCGCACCATGTCGTTTTTTTGATACACCGACTGCACGTAATCCAGAAGTTTATCCGCTTCGGATGCATCCTCGGCATTCACCTGCGCAATGGTCAGTCCGGCAAGACGCTTGTCTTCATGATAACCGTAAAACCGGGCAAATATATCATTGGCAAATTTTAACTTTCCGTCGCGATCCACAATACTCATCAGGACATCGGTGGCTTGAACAACCTGTTCATACCTCTGCCGGACTTCATTTATCCGCATGTCCTTGTCTTTTAATCGCGTCGTGATGAGATAGCCGTAAAAAATTGCGATGACGATGATGAATGGAATCTGGATCAGATAAGCGCCGGCTTTCGGACCGGTCAACACCCCCTTCTCATGCAGCAGCCAGAGATAGATGAGACAAAATAAAAATGTATTGATCATCAGATACCCGAAACGCGAGCTCATGGTGGTCAATGAAATAATAAAGAAAAACATCAGATATAAGTCGGATCCGATATATCCGGAAAAATAAATTCCGGCCGGAAGAAGAATACTATCGCATAAGATAAAACCGTAAAAAATTCTGTTATCGTGAAAATATTTTTCCGGGATATACGCGACAATCAGATTGGTCATCAGGTAAACGGCGATGAAGATGTACCCGTAAATTTCCAGTTCTTTGCCCGCTACCGGTGACAGCAGAATAAAATAGGCCGTGGTAATCACAACCATCAGCCGGATAAAAAATATCGTTCTTTTCCTTGGAATCTGTGTCGCCATGAGCTACCCTTGTGATTCAGGCGTTGCTTGATGTTTAAAAATAATACAGGACAAACATTTCTTCATCAAGAAAATTATGATTTTAAAACTATGATTTAACGATGATGTTTCATACGGATCAGCATCCTGACGCCACCGGCTAATCCCGGCGGCTTTGATCATCACCGTTTCTGATCCAGCCATGCGATGACATCCCGGAAGATATCTTCACGATTTATTTCGTTGAGCATCTCGTGACGGCCGTCCTGATAAAACCTCAACACGACATCGCTGATTCCTTCGCGCTTAAACGTGTTGTATACCTGGATCACGCCTCTGGTGTTCGCTCCCACGGGATCTTTCGAACCGGAAAAAAGATAGACCGGCAGATGCTTCGGAATTTTTGCGATATTATCCTTTTTGTTGATATAGGAAAGGCCTTCCAGCATATCGCAAAAAAATCCGGCCGTAAAAACTCCGCCGCACCATGGATCGTTAATGTATTTGTCCACCTCGGCATGGTCCCGGGAAAGCCAGTCGTATTCCGTGCGGTTGGGTTTAAAAGCATGATTGAAAGCGCCAAACGACAATTTGTTCATAATTTCACTTTTCGCTTTTTTGCCGTGAAGCCTGGCATCCATCCTGGCAATGAAAAGCCCCGCCCGACCTGCCACGCCGGGATCACCGCCCGTTCCCGACAGAATAAGGCCGTTGAGTTCCCGTCCGTAAAGCATGGCATAATGCCGGGAAAGAAAAGATCCCATGCTGTGACCGAAGAGAAAGAACGGCTTTTGCGGATAGTCCTTTTTAATAAGGCCGGTCAGCAGGTGCATGTCCTCTACAACTTTTGCCCAGCCGTTTTCGTCGGCAAAATAGCCTCTATTATCCGGCGATCCGGCGGTTCTGCCGTGCCCCCGGTGATCATTGGCGTAAACGGCATATCCCGCTTCGGTCAGGGCGCCGCCAAAACGTTCATAACGTGCGGCATGCTCAGCCATGCCGTGTGCTATCTGCACAGCCCCCTTCACGGCATCCGCGCCGTCAGGCGTCCACTTGTAAACGAACATCTGCATCCCGTCGGTTGTTTTCAAAACAAGGGTCTCTTTTTTCATTTTTCCTCTCCTGCACATCATTATTCAAGGTTAATATCCGCCCACACGATTCCTGACAAAAGCGGCAATGTCCTCCGTGGCCATTATTGCCTCGGGAAGACTGACCACCGAATGAAAAACATGAAACAGATCCTCCCATACGCGGAGCGTGCAGTCCACGCCTGAATTTTCGAGGGAAGCGGCAATACGGAGCGAGTCACTCAGGAGCATTTCGCAGGTTCCTACATGAATAAGCACCGGCGGCAGCCCTCTCAGATCCGCGTATAGAGGAGAAATAAACGGCAAGCGCACATCGGCATGTCCCGCATACAGGCCCGCCATGTAATCAAGACCGGATCGCGTGATCATGGGATCCCTGGCGGCATTTATTTCAATGGACTCGCCGGTCACGGCCAGATCCACCCACGGCGAAACGGCAAATACCGCGGCCGGGAGAGCTTCTTCCCGTTCTTTCAACTTCAGCATCGTCGCAAACGTCAGTCCCCCTCCGGCGGAATCCCCGCCGACAACTATCGATTCCGCAGGCACACCCTGCCGCAAAAGCCAGCAATATGCCGAGAGCGAATCTTCAATCGCGGCAGGATAGGGATTTTCCGGAGCGAGACGGTAGTCAACGGATAATACGCTCAGGCGGGATAACTCGCTCAACAGCCCCGTGAATCCCGCGTGGGTCTGCGGAGAGCCCATGGCATAACCGCCTCCGTGCAAATATAAAATAACCGCCGTATCGTCCGCCGATACAGCCTTTACCCATAATGCCTCCGGTCCTCCGGCATTGACCGGTTCGAATCTGCATCCGGCCGGCGGCAAAGACAAGGACATCATGTCCGCCAGAACCTGCCGACAGAGCTCTATCGGCAACTCGCCGGCGTCGGGCAGTTTCATCATCGACATCAGATTCATGACGTTTTTTGCTTCCTGACTGATCATGGCACATCCTCCCGGACCGATGTCCGTATCATGAAAAAAAATATAACAGACGTATCGCCTTTTTCAATGTCATACGCTATGGTTTATCTGTGGTTTGTTATCCGCCAATCTCAACCGATGGACAGAACCTTTTCCCCTCCGTCAGCCATCGTTTCCGATACCATGAATCTCTATTTGGAATACAGCCAGCGGCTTAAAACGCTTAAAGTATTTTGGATACTGATCGGTTTGGCGATATAATCGTTCATTCCAGCGTTCAGGCATTTTTCCTTGTCGCCACTCATGGCCTGAGCCGTCATGGCAATGATGGGCAGCGATTTGAATTTCTTATTCCGCCGGATTATTTTCGTCGCCTGGTATCCATCCATTTCGGGCATCTGGACATCCATAAGCACCAGGTCAAATTGCTCTTGTCTGATTTTACCCAGGGCGTCCTTTCCGTTTTCGGCAACGACTACTTTCAGCCCCGCCTGCTGAAGAATTTCACGGGCAACCTGCTGATTGATGAAGTTGTCCTCCACGAGCAATATCCGCTGGCCGGCAAGCGCCTCCGTCGCAGGAGCCTTGACCGGATTACGGACCGCGGGGGAGACTTTTTTGATCGTTTGGCCGAAGATGTTCATCATTGCATCCAAAAGATTCGACCGGTGAAATGGTTTTTTGAGGAAATATTTCACGCCCAGTTTTTCAGCAACGGTTTTGGTATCATCCTGAAAGGATGTTGAAACGATCATCACCGCAGGAATCGCGGCCAACGCGGCATTTTTTCTTATCATCCTGACGATTTTTATGCCGTCCTGGGCCGACGTTCCTGATTCGACCAACAGGAGATGAAAGTTGTCTTTCTCTTTCAGAATTTTCAAGGCTTTCGATCCCGACGCGGCGGTGGTAACACTCAAGCCGATACCTTCCAGATAATCCGCGAGAATTTTTTGAGCCGTCGGATTTTTATCAACGATCAGCACCCTTTTATTTTTAAAGGGTGTGCCGGAAAAGCTCGTTTTGCCTCCTTTTTTCTTTTTTCCCGGCTCCAGGGGAATCATGAAAGAAAAAACACTGCCTTTTCCCGCTTCGCTTGTCGCCTCTATGGTTCCTCCCATGAGCTGAACGATCTGTCTGGAAATGGCCAATCCGAGACCGGTCCCGCCGTAGCGTCTCGTGACGGAACTGTCCGCCTGCGTGAACAGTTCGAACAAATCGCCCATTTGTTCTTTTGTCAGACCGATCCCCGTATCTCTGACGGAAAAATTCAAATGGATATAATCCTTTCGTCCTCTTTTGAATCTGGCGCACGCTTCCACGCGGACAACCACTTCGCCTTTCTCCGTAAACTTGACGGCATTGCCGATCAGATTCATCAGCACCTGTTGCAAACGCCAGGGATCACCCTTCAAAAAGAGAGGGACATCCCTGTCGATGTGGAAGAGCAGATCAAGCCTTTTTTGCACGGCATTCGGATACATGATATCGGAAATATGCGTCATGACATCTTCAAGATTGAAATCGAGAATTTCCAGTTTCATTTTGTCCGCTTCGAGTTTGGAATAATCGAGAATATCATTGATGATCACCATCAGTCCCTGTGCCGAAGATTCTATTTTATTCAGATAGTCTTTCTGTTTTTCCGTCAGGCCGGTTTGAAGGGCAAGATTCACCAGACCGATGATGCCGTTCATCGGTGTCCGGATTTCATGGCTCATGTTGGCCAGGAAAGCGCTTTTGGCTCTTGTCGCTTCCTCGGCAATTTCCCTGCCTCTGAGGCTTTCCTCAAGCGATTTTTCCTTGGCTTTGATCTCGGTGACATCCCGGATCATCTCGATGGAACCGAAGCGGTTTCCGTCCTTGTCGAAAAGCGGAGCCGCCACACCCCACAGATGCGCTCCCTGGCCGTCACGCAGTCCGGAAATATATGATTCGGCGTAAATCTTGCTGCCGCGTTCCACATATTTGTATAACGCTTCCATTTTTTTGTCTCTTTTATCCAGAAGATCGATCAGCATGGGCCGCCGCCGGCCGTAAAAGGGTATCGCATATTCATAATGCCCCTTGCCCAGTATGGCGTCCTTTGTAATACCCGTCATTTCTTCGATGGCGCGGTTCCAGGCAATCACTCTGCCGTCGCGGTCAATGACCAATGTTGCGTCAGGAATGAATTCGATGATATCGTTCAACCGCCGGGTCAACGAAAGCAACTCTTCTTCCGCTTTCTTGCGGGCGGTAATGTCCCGGGCGATTCCCTGAATGGCCACCGGTTCTCCGTTGGACATGATGGTTGCTCCCTGAGTTTCCACATAAACAGCGCTTCCGTCTCTATGACGCAACCGAAGTTCCTTTAGACCCTGCTGTACCCCGTATTGATGGATTTCTTCGATAATGTCCAGCGCCACGGGGATCTGATCGTCATCCAGAAGGTTCACGATGGACAACGACGATATTTCATCTCTTGTATAACCGACCAGATCAAGGGCGGCGGAATTTGCATCAAGGAACTGCCCGTCGAAACCGACGACGAAAACAAGATCGATCGATTGCTCAAAAAGGGCGTTATATCTCTCCTCAGTTTCTTTTAATTTATTCTCCGCCTGTTTGCGCTCGGTGATGTCGCGGGAAATGCCGCCGATAACGACATCGCCGTTTTCCAGCAGAACGGGAAATTTGGTTGATTCGTATATTTTATCGTGCAGCCTTTCTTCTACGACAACCGTCGATTTTGTTTGCACGACCCTGGTGTCGTTTTCCCGAAAGTAGTCGGCCGTTTCCGGCGGCATCAGCTGGAAATCGTCCTTTCCGATGATGTCTTGCAGATTCATACCCAGAAGTTCTTCCATGGCCTGGTTTACCAGGATGTAGCGGAATCGGCTGTCTTTAAGATAAACCATGGCAGAAGTGGCATTGATAAATGTGCGATAGCGTTCTTCGCTTTCCCGAAGGGCAATTTCCATGCGCTCCTGATCGCTAACGTCGCGCAGAATCATGCTTGTTTTGAATTTCCCTGCGCTGTCCTGAAAAACGGATGTGCTCACATCCGCCGTAAAGCGTGTTCCGTCTTTCCGGAAATGAAACAGCCGGCCGCTGAATTTACCGGTTCGGGCTCTCTCCGCCAGCAAAACCTCTAGACGGGGATCGGATGTATCCACCAGTCCTGTACGTCCGGATTCCAGGATCTCCTGCTTTGTCCGGCCGAACATCCTGCAGGCCGCCGGGTTGGCATCAATAATCGAACCATCCGGTCGGGTCAGCAAAATGGCGTCCATCGAGTGATCAAACAGCGAGTGATATTTCACTTCATTTTCCCGGATGGCTTCCTCGGCCTGTTTGCGTTCGGTGATATCCCTCCCGACGGCAAGAACCAGTTTTTCGCCGCCGATATCGGTTTTCATCAACTGCATTTCCATCCAGAAATGTGTCCCGTCTTTCCTGCGGGCCAGCCATTCAAATTGTTGCGGCCCTTCCTGAATCGCTTTTTTGATAAGTCTCAGCGCTTTTTCTTCCGTATCCGGTTCCGGATTGCCGCTTCCATCAGCGAAACTACACCTGAGTGCTTCTTCCTTTGAATTGTAGCCGTAAATTCTGATCATTGAATCATTGACATCGATAATTTTTCCGGTTTCTGCATCGTGAATAAAAATGGCTTCCGATGTGGCGTTGAAAATTTCCCGGTATTTTTCCTCGCTCGCCTGCAGCATTTCCTCGGCCTGTTTGCGTTCGGTAATATCCCGGATCACACCTTTGAAACCGACGATATTGCCGGATGAATCCTTGCGCAGCATAATCGAAGCTTCTATGGATATCCGGGAGCCGTCTTTTCTTTTTATCGGCCAGTCATAGCCTTCTGACGGCCGTTCTGTTTTATATACTCGGTTGAACGTTTGATAAACTTTCCGGGTGGTTTCGTCATTTGCCGAAAGGCGGCTGTAATTCATCCCCCTCAATTCGTCCCGGGAAAACCCCGACATCCGGCATACCGAATCGTTGAAGAAGGTAAAATTGCCGGCCAGGTCCACTTCAAAATAGGCTTCGCGAATGGTTTCCAGAATATTGCGGTATTTTTCCTCGCTCCGGCGAAGCTCTTCCTCCGCTTTCTTGCGCTCGGTTCTATCCCGCACGATTCCGCGGAAGGCAATAACCTGACCTGCTGAATCTTTAATGGCCGATACGGAAGTGTCTACATACTTTTTTTGCCTCTCTTTTGTGAATATTTCGTATTCAAAATTATTTTCCGACCCACCTGTTTTGAAGATTTTGTTGTATACATCGAATACTTTCCGGGCGGTCTCTTCATCCATCATTTCCCGGTAGCGCATTTTCAACAATTCTTCTTTCGGATATCCGTCTATCCGGCAGAGCGCATCATTGACAAAGATGAAATCGCCCTTCAGATTAAGCTCGGCGTATCCGTCTTCAATATTCTCGATGATGGCCCGGTACCGTTCCTCGCTCTCTCTCAGCTTGTCTTCAGCAAGTTTCCGGTCGCTGACATCCCGGCAGACAAACACGAACCCGAAGGGATTGCCCTTTTTGTCCCGAATGACATCGCCATTCACCTCAAAGGGAATTATCCTTCCGTCCTTCATAACGATTTTGTATTCATCGGGACCCAGCTTGCGATCAAGCATCAGTGCTGCGTTTTTCATCAGTCTTTCATGGTCGTCGGGAGCCGCAAACAAAACCATGTTCCGGCCTTCAATTTCCTCCCGTTGATAACCGCTTATCCGGAGAGCGCGGTCATTGACGAACAGCACGGTGCCTTCCAGGCTGGTTCGAATAACAACGTCCGGCATGGTATCAACCAGTCTTGCATATAACTCCCTGCTGTTGCGCAACGATTCAAGCGCGGCATCTTTCTGCAACTCCGCCACCCGCTGCCGGTCTCTTATTTTTGCCTCCGCCAGTTCCCGGGTGATTGCCGGACAAAGCCGGGACAGGTTGTTTTTCATCAAATAATCATGGGCTCCCATGCGCATGCACTCGGCGGCGGTTTCCTCGCCGATGGCTCCGGATGTGACGATGATGGGGATATTGAGTTTTGTCTGCTTTAACAGAGCGATGGCCGAAGGCGCACTGAATTTGGGCATTTTATAATCGCAAATGATGATGTCCCATTGCTTTTCCTCGAGGGCCTGCGTCATGGCGGCGGCGGTTTCGATGCGTTCATAGATCGGGGCAAATCCGCCTTTTCTCATATGCCGTATGATCAGCAACACATCATCTTCCGAATCATCGATCATCAATGCCCGCAGTTTCTGCGGACCGCTGAAGTCCGATTCCAGCCCGATTGGTTGCGATATGTTTTTTCCCTTCATGACTTATCCTCTCCTGTGACGTGGTTTACCCTCGTCCATGGGTAAGATTTTTTTGCAAACCGATTTGAATCATTGATTTGCCGGCGTGTTCCGAAACGTTTATGGCCATTTTTTTCTCGCGGATGAAATGAACAAAAAAGATATGGAAAAAACAGGAAAGGGAATAAAAATGATTTGATGTGTCCGGTACCGTATGATATCCCATAATGTCTCCGGTGAAAAAAACCGTCAGACATGAATACCCTTTCTATTCATTCCCGGTTATGAAATTTCTGTTACGTGTCATGTTTTAAACAAAAAGCAAGGCCAACCGAATCCGATCCGGCAAAAAGGATCATATATACTTGCGTATTTCGTTCAATAAAGCCTTCAAATCGTAAGGTTTGGCCATGAAAAAATGATGGCCGATCATATTTTTACGGGTTTCTTCTTCTTTTTTGGTCAATAAAGCCGTAAGGAAAATTATGGGGATATTCCTCGTCAGAGGATCGCTTCCCAGAATATTTCCGACATCTCCTCCGCTGATGCCCGGCATGTTGATATCAAGCAGCAAAAGAGCCGGTTTTTCTTTTTTAGCCAGGGATATGGCTTCTTTCCCATTCTGAGCGGTGATGACGAGATAACCTTCTTGCGTCAAATCATTTTCAACCAGTTTGAGAAACACTTTGTCGTCATCTACCACAAGAATCTTCTTACTGTTGTCCACCTGACACCTCCTCCTTGACTTTCTCAAAATCAGTTCTCAATTTTCCAATATGGCTTTTGATAACAGAAATTTCCCGTTTCTCCATTGCCTCCAATTCTATTTCTTTGGCCAGCTTCTGAATTCCGCTTATTCGCAGGTTTCCCGCCGACCCGCTGATCAAGTGCGCTTGCTTGCGCATTTCCTCATAATTTTTACGGGTGACGGTTTTTTTCAGTATTTTTAAAGCGGTTTCGGTCTGCTCAACAAATACGTTTAACAATTCATTAAACATTTCTTCGGAAATGTTTATTTCCCGTAGAGCTCTTTTCTTTTCTATCAGCAAGAAATTCCTCCGGAGAAGATTTTTCAACCAATATGAGACGACGGAGTTACCGGGATGATTTCCCGTTGATGCATCTATCGCTGTATTATAAATTATGGCGTATAATACAATAAAATTAGCGCAGTGTATAGTGTTTCTTTGTTTCTTTTATTTGCCGGAAGATTAAATGGAATCTTTCACCGAACAGCGGGTAAAGAAAAATCCGTTAATCAACAAAAATATTTTACCTGCAGGCATTCTATTTTCCGGACGATGTCAAAAACTGGACGGCCTTTTCCAGACCATCGAGCGTGAGTTCGTACATGGTAAAAACCTGTCGGATCGCCTTGACTGTCGTGCTGTAATACCATTCGTCAGGAGGCATGGGATTCAGCCACACGCTGTGTGGAAAGGTTCGTGCGATGAAGCGCAGCCGCTCAATACTGGTTCCTGACGGTTTGGCGTCAACATAAATGGCGCCGTTGGGATGCATGAGTTCGTACGGAGCCATACTGGCATCCCCTACAATGATCACGCGTGTCTCAGGATCCCAGCGGATGAGTTCGTCCACGTCCTGCGGTTTATAATAGCGCTGCGGATCGGCCCAGACGCGGCTGTAGATGGTGTTATGAAAAAAGAAAATCTTCAAATCCTTGAACTGCGAGCTCGCGTAGTGAAAGAGGGTTTGAACCACTCCGATGTAGGGTTCCATGGACCAGCCGCCGTTATCGATAAGGAGCATGACCTTCAGGCGGTCGGTCAGACGCCGGTCAAAGATGATGTCTATTTCCCCGGCATTGCGCATGGTTTCGTAAATCGTTTTGTCGACATTCACGACATCCTTCGGTCCCGTCGGCATCAGGCGACGCAGCCTTCTGAGCGCTTCGCCGATCTGAGACTGGGTCAGCGGTCCTTCCTGGGAATAATCGCGGTATCGGCGGTCCAGCGCCACTTTGATGGCCGAATGATTTCTGGACTCGCCGCCGACGCGCATGCCTCCCGGATGATAGCCGGAATGTCCTGTCGGCGATGTTCCGCCGGTGCCGATCCATTTATTGCCGCCGTGATGCGCTTCGGTCTGTTCCTTCAGACGCTCGAGAAAATACTGAATGAGTTCTTCCGGCGTCATTTTTTTCAGTTTGTCCTTGTCGATGCCGAGCATATCGGCCAGTTCCTGCGGATTCTGCAGCCATTCCTCCAGCATCGCTCGGGCGACTTCGTTTAATTCCACCGCCGTGGGATCTTCCAGAGAAGCATTTCTGAAATGGTGGGCGAATATCTGATCATACGTGTCAAAATAGCGTTCACTCTTCACGAGAATCGTTCGCGCAACGGTGTAAAAATCGTCGAGAGAATGAACCAGCCCCTTGCTCATGGCATTCTGCAGGCGCAGAAACGACGTCGGCGTAACCGGAATACCGCGGTCCTTCAGGGTATAAAAGAAATTAACGAACACCGTTTACACCTCAACCGCGCGATTTGATAACCTGCTGGGCGGCCTGCTGTAGATCGGCGCTCTTTTTGAAAAGAACTCCCAGGAAAGGTACCCGGCCCTGATAAAGCGTTTTGGGTTTGAAATCCGGATCGCTCTTCAAAGCGCGAATCCAGTTGATGAGCTCCCGCGTCGCCGGTTTTTTCTCAACGCCCCGCAGCTCCCGCAAACGATAAAACGTGCTGATGCAGATTTTCATCAGCTCTTCATCGAGTTTGGGGAAGTGCACGGAAACAATCAGGCGCATCATATCGGGATCGGGAAACGCAATGTGATGAAAATTGCAGCGTCCGAGGAACGGATCGGAAAGATCCTTCTTGGCATTGGATGTAATGACGATCACGGGACGGTTCTTGGCCCGGATGGTTTTGTCGATTTCAATAATATCGAATTGCATCTGATCCAGAACGTCCAGCATATCGTCCTGAAAATCGGTGTCGGCCTTGTCGATTTCATCAATCAGTAAAACGGTTTTTTTGTCGGCGGTGAAGGCCTGGCCGATCTTGCCCATTTTTATATAGGCTTCAATATCGCTGACATCGCGTTTGGAATCGCCGAAGCGGCTGTCGTTCAGACGCGTCAGTGTGTCGTACTGATAAAGCGCCTCAATTAATTTCATGCTCGACTTGACGTTCAAAACGATCAGCGGCATCTGCAGACTCTCGGCAATGGCGTGAGCCAGCATGGTTTTCCCCGTACCCGGTTCGCCCTTGAGCAAGAGGGGCATTTCCAGCGCCATGGAAACATTGACAATTTTTGCCAGTTCATCGTCCAGAATATACTTGGATGCGCCGCCGAACCGGGAATTATTTTTTTCTGAAAGCATGATCTACTCCTGTTGCCCTTGATTTAAAACGCAAAACGTCCGCAAAGGGCTGATGTGAAATTTACAACAATAGATTTTCTATACGATTGTTCCGGAAAATACCAGTCGTTTTTGCCTGAGCGCCGGCCGATGAAATTACTCAGAGTTTGAGGGATGGTCGTCTGTTAAACCACGGGTTGGCTTTCTCCAGTTGAGCCGCCAGCCGAAAGAGCGTGGCTTCGTCGCCGAAAGGAGCAACAAACTGCACGCCGCAGGGCATACCCTGTTCATCCCAGTGCAGAGGAATATTCATCGCCGGCTGACCTGTAAAATTAGCCAGTTGTGTAAAAGGAGTCTTGGCAAGCGTCTTGATGGCGATTTGATTCACCATCCCGGACACTTTCGCGAGAGAACCGAGTTTCAGGACGCTGAATATTTTCATGGCTGCTTCTTCGTAGGACTTCGGCATAAGTTCTCCGATTTTTGCTGCCGGATAGGCCACGGTCGGCGTCAGATATAAATCGTAGTCGAGATGGAATTGTCCCATGACTCTGGCAGCGACATCCCATTCCCGGATGGCCGCCACAAAATCCCCCGCGCTGTAACAGCGGCCTAGTTCACCGAAAAACCACGTGGTGATTTCAAAATCCTTTCGGCCGACTTTCTTTCCCAATACAGCTTCAGCCCATTTAATATCCGCGGCATTTTCTCCAAAATAAAGGATGAAATAGGTATGAGCCAGTTTGACACCGTCAATATCCGGTTTGGCCTCTTCCACGTTATGTCCCAGATTCTCCAGCAGCTTGGCGGTTTTGATCACGGCATCGGCGCAGGATTCGTGCGTGCCGGTGCCCAGCGGAGATTCCGTATTGAAGGCGATTTTCAATGAACCGGGGGCCCGGTTTATTTCTTCGCTGTAGGGTCTTTCCGGCGGTTTGATATCATAAGGCGATCCCGGCTCGTCGCCGAGCGTGGCATCAAGCATCGCGGCGCTGTCGCGCACAGAGCGCGTCAAAACGTGTTCCACCACTGCGCCCTGCCAGAGTCTTCCGTATTTCGGCCCCGTGGGAGTCCGGCCTCTGGTCGGCTTCAATCCCACCAGCCCGCAGTAACAGGCCGGAATGCGAATGGAACCGCCTCCATCGCCGCCTGAGGCGATCGGCACCATACCCGAGGCCACTGCCGCAGCCGATCCGCCGCTGGAACCGCCGCTCGTTCTCTCCGTATTCCACGGATTGCGCGTCGGGCCGAACAGCTCCGGCTCGGTAATGCCCATCAAACCGAATTCGGGCGTATTGGTTTTTCCCAGCGTAATCAGTCCCGCCTTTTTGAAACGTTTGACCAGTTCGCTGTCATAATCCGGGATATAATCTTTATAGGCGCGGCAGCCCCAAGTTAACCGAACACCGGCAAAGGCGCTGATCAAATCCTTCAGCAGAAACGGAACCCCGGCAAACGGACCATCTGCCGTATTTTTTTCTGCGGCATCGCGTCCGAAATCGAACATCGGTGTGACCACGGCATTCAATTCAGGGTTCAATTTCTCAATGCAACGGATCGCTTCTTCGCAAAGCTCCCTCGGCGTTACTTTTTTCTCCCGGACGAGCGCAGCCAGACCTAATCCGTCATATTGATCATATTCAGCAAAACCGGCCATGTTCGGACACCTCCATCATTCCGTCTTTTAATGATTTGTTTATCTCTTAACCGTCTGATCCCGGACAAAAAAACGATGCCGCTTGTTCCTTTGCATTTCAGTATCGGCAAGACCCTATTGCAATTTCATTTTCACAATGCCGATTACAAATCTTTTTCCGCCAGGCCTTCGACAAAAGCCAGAACATTTTTCCCCAGGACAGTGTGATTGTAGCCGCCTTCCAGAATACCGAAGCATCCGCCGTTGTTCCGCCGGGCGGCCTCTCTCACCAGTCCGCCCATGTATTGGTAGTCTTCGGTCTTCAGAAGTCCGCCCCAGTCGTCCTCGTGATGGTCGAAACCGGCGGACACGGCAATCATATCGGCATCCGTTTCGGCAAGACCGTTTTGAACCTGTTTTAAATAGTCATTACGATTGGACCCTGTCGGATTAAGAATCGTCACATAATCCTTACCTCCCAGAATATTCACATTTCCGTCACCGAAATGCAGATCGAAATCCAGAATAAACGCTTTTCTGATTTGACCTTCCCGTTTGAGTTTTTCCAGCGCTATCGACATGTTATTAAAATAACAAAATCCCCAGGCGCAGCCGGAAGACGCGTGATGACCGGGAGGACGAATGAGCGCAAAACAGGGTTCCGTCAACCCGATCTGCGCCGCCTTGATCGCGCCGCCGGCGGCCAGCGCGGCAATATCGTAAACGCCTTCGCGCTCGACGGCCCTGACATGATCGGGTGTATGCACGCTGAGAATGTCTTCACGGGATGCCGCCGCCGGTTCGACAAACGTCACTTTGCCGCACAGGATTTTTTCCACCGCCTGAATTCTTCCCAGCGCGGAAGCGGGATCGGAAGAATAAACTTTGTTGTAATCTTCATGGTAAACAACTTTCATCACATCCTCTTTTCCCGGCCTGTTGCATCATTTCTTCCTAAACTATTGGAAACATTTATTGTATTTTCGGCTAGAGATCACACGCTGATAGTTTCCGAAGATTTGTCATCAGCGGACGGGCCGTGGTTCGCTTCTATCAAACGATCATCCCTGGCCGTCATGGCCTTGAAGCCGACACAACGCATTTGCGGATAAGGGGCTGCCCGGAGCATCCGCCATTTTTTACTTTAGTTTTACGATAAATGAAAAACGGCTTTCCATCCAGGGATCCTTCTGCCCGTCAAAAACCTTCTCCGCAAACCGGATATGTCTGTTTTTCCCGATCAGCAAGACCGTCGACGACCTTGTACCGTAAACCGGACTTTCAATAAAAATGGAGGACAACAGTCTTTCCCATTCCAGACCGATTCCCGTGGAGGGAAGTTTTTGATCCGGAGGAATCCGACGGTCGGCCAGCATGGAAAACAATGCGTCTTCCAGAGCATCGCCTTTCTGCATCAGCGCGGTCTTGAGCATCCGTTTGCTTCTGGATACTTTCGGCCAGGGCGAATTCAAAAGATGATTGCTTAACCCATAGATGCCGGGTTTCAGCTTTTGCGCTTTTCCGCGACTGGAAAAAACAAATACATCCCGTTTATCGCCAAGAAGCAGATTAAACCCGTTGTAGTTAAAAATATCCGAGGCAATCTTTTTCAGGTAGTTTCCCGGATCTTTATTCCCGTTGAGGTAGCTGCTGACAAGCAGGCCGCGTGACAGTGCATTGCTTTTTAAGGAGGACGGGTCGCGATAATTCGTGACGGCAGCGAATCGCCCGTCTTTCGTTATGCCCAGCCACGTTCCGCCGCTTTTCAGATCGCGGCCGGCCAGCATCCGCGGATGATCTTTCCAGAAGCCCGCCGGCGATGACGGCCTTTCATAAAATTCATCGCGGTTGGCGGCCAGAACCAGCCTGTATGACGGATGCACATTATAGGCAAAAACGATCAGACACATGGGGTTTCATACCATCCGGAAGTCATGTCATGATTTCTTTTAATCGGGCGACGATTCTGCTCAGCGTATCTCCCGCCGGTGCATTGATGAATACGTCGGCGATATCGTTCTGTCCCGTCTGTCCCATATTCACAATGACGATCTTCGCCCCGGATTGTTTGGCATACAGCGGCATGTACGCCGCCGGATAAACCACCAGGGAAGAGCCGATCACCATGAACAAATCGCATTTTTCGGATTCCTGCTCGGCCATCCTCAACGTATCCGGGGGCAGCATTTCACCGAAAAAAACAACTCCCGGTTTGAGCAACCCCGCACATTTTTCGCAGATCGGAAAATGATCCGGTGAGGGATGCTTCTGCCTCATCATTTCCAGATCGTAGCGTTCAGCGCAGTCCAGGCAGACCAGCCACTGCATATTGCCGTGCAGTTCATGAACCTTTTTCGGGTCATTCCCCGCCCGCTGGTGCAGATTGTCAATATTCTGCGTAATGATTGAACTTAACTTGTTCATCCTTTCCAATTCGGCAATCGCCAGATGCGCCCTGTTGGGTTGGGACGTGGTCATCAATCCGCCTTCCACCAGGTAGTACCAGACCTTTTTGCGCGTCTCGCCGGAACGCAAGTACCGGTCGATCGTGAAATCTTCGGGATCAACCTTCGTCCAGAGACCGTCGGGCCCTCTGAAATCCGGAATACCCGATTCCGTGCTGATGCCCGCTCCGGTAAAAATGACGGTTTTTTTCGATGCCGCGATCATTGCCGCGACCAGATTAATTTTTTCTTCCATGAACTTTTGCTGCCACCTTTGTTACAAATTCTGTTGATTCTTTTTTACCGCGCGTCCGGATAACCGCACGAATATCTTTCAATGCTTTTTCATAGATGTTCAGCATTTTAATGGTTTGAGAATTTCCCCGGATAATATCCAGATAGAGTTCGGGACTTTCCGTAAATACTTTTCGGATAATTTCCATTTTGATGCGAAAAATCGGCGTGGAAAATTTGTCGATGTCCGCAAAAGCCATTCCCGTCCTGGCAATAGCCAGCCCCAATACCATGGTATCGAGATGGTTGAGCGCCTGAACAACGGCCATCATGCGGTCATGTTTTTCGGGCGTTGATTCCCGGACGGCCATCTTGCTTCTTTTAAAAACGCCTTTCAGCCAGCCGAGCCATTTTTTTCCGCGCGCCGGACACAGGATTACGTTTTGTCCGGATACGTCTTTTAACTGCGGACCGAAAAGCGGATGACAGCCGATGACTTCCGCCTGCGACGTTTTCAGCATCCGCGTCACCGGTTCTTTTTTCAGCGATGTCAAATCCATCAGAAGCTGATCCTTTGTCAGTTGCGGGCCGACCTGTCCGATGACTTCAGGCGTGGCGGAAATGGGCACAGCGACAACAACCACATCGCAGAGCCCGGCTAAATCGTTTATGTGCAACCGGGTTTTTCTGCCGCAGACATAAACCCGGCAGCCTTCTTTTTTCAGCAGGTCGGCAAACCACTTTCCCATGCCGTTGGTGCCGCCGATAATGCCCACGTTAATTTTTTTCATGATTGGATCGCTCTCTGTCTGAGGAAGTGATCGGCCACGACAATATTCACCATGGCTTCGCACACCGGCACAATACGGGGAAGAACGCAGATATCGTGCCTTCCCTGAATTTCAATGAACCGGGGTTTGCCTTTGCTGTCAATGGTGCGCTGCGGTTTCGCAATGGACGGAATAGGTTTACAATAAGCCCGCAGGACGATATGTTCTCCGTTCGTGATGCCCGCAAGAATTCCTCCCGCATGATTGGTTTTAAATCCTCCGGGCATTATTTCATCGTTGGTTTGAGAGCCCTGCAAACCGGCCATGGAGAATCCGTCACCCACTTCGACCGCTTTCACCGATCCGATGCTCATCAGGGCCTTGGCCAGATCGGCATCCATTTTGTCGAAAACCGGTTCGCCCAGCCCTCCGGGACAACCGCGGACGATAATTTCCACTATCCCGCCCAGGGAATCTCCTTTTTTACGGACGGCCGTAATTTTTCTTTCCATCCTGGCTGCCGCCTGTAGATCCGGACAAAAAAGAGCGTTTTCCTGCACGGCCGTTCTCAGCTTTTTTTCTGCGGCCATTCTGCCGCGGTCAATCGCGATGGAACCGATTGCCTTGGTATAGGCGATGACGTCGATACCGACCCGATCAAGTATCTTTGCTGCAATTGCTCCGGCGGCAACACGGGCGGCTGTTTCTCTGCCGGAAGCCCGTCCGCCGCCTCGCCAGTCGCGGATTCCGTATTTTTGCAAATAGGTAAAATCCCCCTGGCCGGGGCGGAAAACATTCTTCAATGCATCATAGGAAGAAGATTGCGCGTCAGCATTCCTGATGATGAGGGAGATCGGCGTACCGATCGTTTTACCCTCAAAAACGCCGGAGAGGATTTCCACGAGATCCCCCTCTTTTCGTGTAGTAGAGGCTACGGAGGCGGAAGGCTTTCGTCTGTCGAGAGCCTGCTGAATATCGGATTCCGTCAAGGGAATTCCCGGAAGACAGCCGTCCACGACGGCTCCCAGAGCCCTGCCGTGTGATTCTCCCCAGGTTGTGACGCGAAAAACGCTGCCTGTCGTATTGCCGGACATTTTTTTCCTTTTTATTTTTTAATGACGGTTATTTTAGCCAAATTTCCCGATTTAAGCAAATACTGATAGATTTCTTCCGTAATCTGCTCGGGGGTTTTGCTCAGCGTATCCACAACATAATCCGCGGATCGCTCATACAGGGGAAATCTTTTTCTCATGGTGTCGATCGTCTCCTGAACAATGTTGCCGGATGTAAGCGGCGGACGCGTTGCTTCGTTTTGCGCATCCTGTTTTAACCGTTCCACAATGTCGCGCAGCGGAGCGTTGAGCCAGACCATGACACTGGCCTGTTTCAGCAGATCAACGTTCTGTTTCAATAGATCAACATTTTCTCTGAAGAGAACCACGCCGCCTCCGGTTGCAATAACACAATCTTCTTTCTTGACAAGCGATTTGATGATGTCTCTTTCTTTTGACCGGAAATACTCCCATCCGTGAAGAGCGACGATTTCCTTAACCGGCATATCCATGCTTTCTTCGATCATGGCATCGGTATCCCGGAAATCAACATTAAGCCGGGCAGCCAGCATCTTGCCGACGGTGGACTTGCCGGTCGCCCTGTAACCGATTAAAACAACCTTCATAAACGACGCAGCTCCTCCCAGAACGAGGGGAATGATTTATCAACGCACTTTTTATCGCGGATGTCAATCCCGGGAACAACAAGACCGGCTATCGCAAAGCTCATGGCCATGCGATGATCGTTATAGGTTTCGATTTTTGCCGGCCGCATGCGTCCGCCCTTTATGACAAGGCCGTCCGGAATTTCGCGGGCATCAATACCGGCCCGCCTAAGCTCGGTTGCGACAGCCGCCAGGCGATTGCTCTCTTTGATTCTCAGATGCGCGACATTGTTGATAACGGTCTGTCCCTCGCGAAAGGCGGACAAGACCGCCAGGGTCGGAACCATGTCCGGCATATCGCCGAAGTCGAAGACCCTATCGCCTTTCAACAGTGTTCCCCCGGTGACATCCACTCCGTTTGTGGTCGACCGGAACCGGCAGCCCAGTTTTTCCAGAACATCCAGCAGCCGGATGTCTCCCTGCCTGCTTTCCCGGCTGATTCCCTCAACCCGGATTGTTGTCTTGAGCAGGGCCGCCGCCAGAAAAAAATACGACGCGCTCGACGCATCTCCTTCGACAACATATCTGCGTCCCCGATAAGGCTCTCCGGCATTGACACGATAGGCAAATCGCTCCGGTTTGCTGATGGTCACGCCAAAATCCTCCATAACAGCAATCGTCAGGTCAATATAGGGAGCTGAAACAACGCCGCCTTCCAGGCTCAGCTCTATTCCCCGGTCTGTATAGGGGGCGCATAAAAGAAGCGCTGACACGTATTGAGAACTTTCTATGTCACGCAGTGTTATTTTTCCCCCGGCGAGACCGCCGGCATTGATCGTGACCGGCGGGCAATGATGATGTGTCCGAATATCGACGCCCATGTCCCTCAGGGCATCCCCGAGCGCACCCACCGGTCTTTCGCAGAGCCTTTTTTCGCCGGTCAGAACATATTGGCCTTTTCCGAGACAGACCAGGGCCGTCAGGAACCTCAGGGCAGTGCCGTTGTTGCCCAGAAACAGGTCCCTGCCGCTGTTTTCAATTTTGCCGGCCGTGCCGGTCACCTGAAAACCATCCGGCGCGTCGACAATTTTTGCGCCCAGTTCCCGCAACGCACCGATCATGTAAAGGGTATCCTCAGAAACAAGCAGATTGCTGATCATGGAATCCCCCTGCGCCAGCGTTGCCGCAACCAGCGCCCGCTGGCTCAAGCTTTTTGATCCCGGAACGCGGACCGTCACAGCCGGGTCCGGGCAACGGATAGGATTATCGTCCACCTTTGCTCAGCCTTTCCAGAATGATTTTTTTCATAACCGCATGCGGCGGTTCCTTGCCGGTCCATAACCGGAATTGCTCAGCGCCTTGATTAACAAACATTTCCACACCCGTTACAATGCGGCAACCCTGCTTTTCGGCATCCCTCAGCAATTTTGTTTTAATCGGATTATAGATCACATCCATGACGCAGTCGTAATCCGACAATACGGCGGCGCTGACCGGCGATTGATTTCCCCGGGGATACATTCCCACGGGCGTTGTGTTGATCAGTACATCCCCCCTGATGCGGCCGATCTCGGAAAGCGGATAAAAAGCACACTGCATTTTTTCGGCAAGCATTTTCCCTTTTTTGGGGGTACGATTCACAATAACCGGACATCCACCCTCTTTCAGGATGCCGTAAGCCGCCGCCCGAGCGGTTCCGCCTGCGCCGACGATTACAATGGTTTTATGTCTGATCGTCATTGCCTTTTTAAGCGTCAAAATCAATCCGGCCCAATCCGTGTTATGTCCGATCAGACGGCCGTTTTCATTGACAATCGTATTCACCGCTCCGATCTCCAACGCATCCGCATCAATATCATCCAAATATTCCATCACGGCAACCTTGAAAGGAATGGTCACACTGGCGCCGTGAATATTCATCGCTCTCAACCCGTCCATTGCACCGCCGATATCCTGAACGCAAAAAGCGACATATTGTTCCGCAAGACCCGTTTTTTTCAGGGCTGCATCATGCATCACGGGAGACAGGCTCTGCTCGACCGGATTGCCCAGTAAAACGTAATGGCGGGGTAAAGACGCATGCGGAGATGACGCTGAGGACTGAGGGGCTCTGTTCTTGCCTTTAAACCATTTTTGAATCCGGTTCATCTCGTGAACGGTAAACTGGCCGGGGGCCGAGCGCCCGGTTCGGTCCAGTGCAGCAAAGCTCAGAAAGTTACCCATCAGAGGCGCCACCGCGCGGCTGATGCCGCCTTTCTCGCCCATGCACAGCGAAATGATTTTTTGAGATTTCCTGCGCGCATAGGCAATAAGATTTAATATGATAAGATTATCCTCTTCGGATCTCGCCGTTGTCACAATTTTCACAACTGCCGGCTTATACGCGGCACACCGATGAAATATTTTTTTCAATGTTGCAAGATCCGGGGTGTCTTTCAGATGATGACAGGAAATTATCATCTTGGTTTGCGAACCTTTTTCCGCACACAACGCTTGCAGTTGCCGGATAGCCTGTGTTCCTTCAGCCAGCTCAATGTCAATATAATCCGCACCCCGTTCGACGGCCTCCTTCAGCAGCGCTATTTTATACCTCGTTTTGCTGCAGGCGTTTCGACGCCGCGGCCATCTTCCGACAAAAGCCGCCTCTTCTTTTTTCCGGCTGGTGACAATAATCTTTACTGCAGCAGACTCGGCACGAACGGCTGAAATCAATTCGGCAAGGCCGATATTGCCGATCAGATCCATTCTCAGTTCCAGAAAGTCGGCCAGCTGGCAGCTTCGTTCTATGGCATGCAAAGCCTCTTTGGGGTTGTCGGAGGTAATGGGAATACAAATCATAGCGCATCCTCGCTTTTGGGATAGGACCCCAGAATCTTCATAAAAGACGTTTTGTTCTGCAGCTCTCGAAGACAACCCTGCACACGCCTGTCATCTGCATGGCCGATCATATCCACAAAGAAACTGTACTCCCATAATTTATCCTTCACGGGATGCGATTCAATCTTCGCCAGATTGATTTTCCGACGGGCAAAGGCGGACAGCGCGGCATGCAGCGCCCCCGGAGAATGCGGTGTGGCAAAAATCAGGGATGTTTTATCATTGCCGGTCGGATCGTTCGCACCCTGACCGATTACGAGAAAACGCGTCATGTTGGAGGGATTATCCTCGATGCCTTCGGCCAGTAGATTCACGCCGTATATCTTTGCGGCAAGCGAACTCCCGATAGCGGCTTCATGCTTCTTTCCCCGGATCATCTGTACAGCGGCTGCCGTGCTTTCCGTTTCGCATACCACGCAGTTGGGAAGATTTGTTCTAACCCACACCTGGCACTGGGCCAACGCCTGCGGATGTGAATAAATTCTTTTGACCTCTTTCATGTTTTTGGCCGACGACATAAGACACTGACGGATTCGCAGATATATCTCCGCCCTGATTTTCATCGGCGTTATCATCAGCCTGTCCAGGGTCACGTTGACCGATCCTTCCAGCGAATTTTCCACGGGCACGACACCCCAGTCAATGGCACCCTTTTCCACCTCGTCAAAAACGCGGAATATTCCCGTCTGTGGAAAGAAGAGACTCGATTCACCGAAATGCAGGCGCGACGCCAGATGGGAAAAGGACGCCTCGGGTCCCAGAAAGGCAATCGTCATCGGCTTCTGCAAATCACGCGAGGCCGATATAATTTCCCTGAAAATCGCCGACACCGCCCCGGACGCAAGCGGTCCGGCATTGAGGTCCCGTAAATATCCGTGGACCTTCGCCTCCTGGGCCGGATCGTACACCTGCATCCCCCCCTGCCCCTTCATTTTGCCGATCTGAACGGATATCTGCGCCCGCTCGTTCAAAAGTCGGACAATCTCCTTATCCTTGTCTTTTATTTTTTTTCGCAAGTTTTCCAGCAGGTGCGGTTTCATGATTTCATATCCTCGATCACGTCGGCAATCATTTTCTGCTCGATATTGCCATGAATAAAGGGCAACCCTATTTTTTTCAGCAGCACAAAATGAATCGCGGCTCCTTTTCTCTTTTTATCCATCTTCAATTGTGCCACAATTTTTCCGCCGGACAGCGTTTTCGGTATTCTCGTGGGAAGGCCCGCCTGATCAATGAGGGTTTCGATACGGCCGGCCTCGTTGTTTTTCAGATAACCCATCCTGGCGGAAAGTCGCGCGGCCGCCACCATCCCAATCGCCACGCCTTCTCCATGGGTAATCGCATACCCGGAAACGGCTTCCAGCGAATGACCGATCGTATGGCCGAAATTTAAAATACGACGCACGCCCCCTTCTTTTTCATCAATTTCCACAATTGATTTTTTGATCTGACAACATTTTTCGACGACACCGAGCAGTATTTTGGGGTCCTTGGATTTGACCGCCGTCATGATGTCTTCCAGGCTGGCGAACATTTTTTCATCATCAATCACCCCGTATTTTATAATTTCCGCCAGCCCGTTGTTGAATTCTTTTGGAGGCAGCGTATTGAGAAAATGCAGGCTCGTCATGACCGCCTGCGGCTGATAAAAAGTCCCCGCCAGATTTTTTCCGCAAGGAAGGTCCACGCCGGTTTTACCGCCTATACTGCTGTCCACCTGCGCAACCAGCGTTGTCGGAATCTGGATATACGGTACGCAACGCATATAGATCGAGGCAACGAAACCGGCAATATCTCCGACAACGCCGCCGCCCAGAGCAATCAGACATGTCTCCCGGTCAGCGCCGGAGACCGCTAATGTTTCGGCAATGTCAACAACCGTTTTGATGGTTTTTGAGGACTCTCCCGCAGGAAAATCAATCAACGACGCGTTGAGGCCGATCTCTTTTAGCGCCGTCAGAAATTTTTTACCGTAAAGTTCCCCGACAATATTGTCCGTAATGACCGCATAACGTGCCGTCTTATGGTTTTTGGCGATCAGCAGCGACAGACGATCCGATATGTCTTTTCCGATACGGATTTCGTAAGAGGAGGATGATTTTCTGTCCAGGTTAACTTTTATCGATCTCATGATGTCTTCCCTTCACTATAAAATGTTCTTCTAGTGTTTCATGATTGCGGTAATGGCCCGTATTTCGTCCATCATCTGATAGAACTTTTCCGGTTTAAGTGACTGAGCGCCGTCGGAAACTGCTTTCTCGGGCTCCGGATGAACTTCAACGATAATGCCGTCCGCACCCACAGCAACCGCTGCCCGCGACAGGGGAATGACGTATTTCCAGTTCCCGGCGGCATGACTGGGGTCGATGATGACCGGCAGATGGGTTAATCCTTTCAAAACAGGTATGGCACTGATATCCAGCGTATTTCTCGTGGCCGTTTCAAACGTCCGGATACCGCGTTCACACAGAATCACATTGGGATTGCCTTCGGAGAGTATGTATTCCGCCGACATCAGCAACTCTTCAATCGTGGTCATCATACCCCGCTTCAACAGCACCGGTTTTCGCGAATGACCGACTTTTTTTAACAGGGCGAAATTCTGCACATTGCGGGCGCCGATCTGCAGCATATCGGCGTAAGATTCCACCAGATCGACATCCGCCGGATTGACGACCTCTGTCACCGTCGGCAAACCGGCCTGAGTGCCGACCTTGTTCAAGACCTTCAGGCCCTCTTCCTCCATCCCCTGAAAGCTGTAAGGCGACGTGCGAGGCTTATAGGCACCGCCTCTCAGAATCTGCGCACCGCCTTTTTTGACGACATAGGCCGACTCCAGCAACTGTTCTTCACTTTCAATCGCGCAGGGTCCGGCCATGACCACAAATTCCGGGCCACCGACGGTCACCTCTCCTACCGTCACCTCCGTATTACCATCATGCGATTCCCGACTGGCCAGTTTGTAGGGTTTCAAAATGGGCATGGTCTTTTCCACACCAGGCAGGGATTCCGCAAATTTCAGAATATCCTTACCCCGATTGTCACCCACCGCTCCGATGATCGCCCTTTCCACCCCGATGGAAGGATGGGCCTTGTATCCGACGGATTCAATCCAGTGAATCACATCTTCAATCTGTTTTTCGGTCGCATGACTTTTCATGACGATAATCATATTGCCTCCTTTGAAATTAAAAAGCCAGGGGTCTGCACGCCCTGGCTTTCTAAAAAAAAAGCCATGAGCGCTTTCGATCCGCCCATGGCTGTTTTGGTTTACTGAACCTTAACGAGTCCTCCTCAGCGACGGGCAGACCGATATAAAATAGGTATAAAACCAGTAACCGCAAACATTCATATTTACATTCTGTTTTCTGTCCATCGTGAGATTCCTGTCTTTGTTTGTACGCTTTCTAATGAACCTGACACTATTTGTCAAGCCTTTTTTTATTGCATGATCGTCGTGATGAAAAAAGGGAGGGGCGTCTTACTGCGGCAGGCCATCCTTCCGATCAGGTTTCAAGCCTGCATTGTCATGAAGAAGAAATATAAAGGAGCCCCGAAAAGTGATCCCCGGGGCTCTTTTATGTTGAAACGATTTATAATCCTTCTTTACTTTTCGATGATATAATCAACCGCAGCTTCCACGCGACGGTTTTTCGCACGCCCATCGGCCGTATCGTTTGTATCGACGGGTCTCTCATCGCCAAAGCCTTTTGCCTCGATCCGGGCGGCATCGACACCGCCTTTTTCGACCATGTATTTTTTAACAGTTTCGGCGCGTTTTTGAGAGAGCTTCTTATTATATTCAGCCTTTCCCACATTATCCGTATGTCCTTCGATGACCACATTCAATTCCGGATAATCTTTCATCACTTCAACCAGCGCATCGATGTCTTTATAATAACCGTCCTGAATGGTTGCTTTATCAAAATCAAATTTGACATCCAGGGTCTGTCTTCCCTTCTCAATGATAACCGGCTTGGCAACCGGAGCAGGTGGCGGAGGAGGAGGCAGGGGCTCTTCAACCTTTGTTTCTACAATCTTTTTCTCGCCGCCAAAGGCGAAGGTGAGGCCGACCGAGTAAAGCAGGTTGTTGTATCGCTCGTTAAATGGAATGATATGACGGACATCGGCTCTCAATGCAATATTGTCCGTAACAAAATATTTGAAGCCGGCTCCGTAATCGAGAGCAAATTTATCCCGGTTATCCGGATCCTCGGGAAGCGCATCATAATGAATACCACCTACCCCTACAGCAAAAAAGGGAACAAAGCGGCTTTCGGGCATAAAATGATAAAGCCCTTCCAGACCGTATCCGAAGAGTTCCATTTCATTGTCGTCATTCCAGTCTTTGTTATTGGTCGGAACATAATTAAAAAATGCTTCCACACCGATATTTTTTGTAAAATTGTAACCGGCGCGCAAACCGGCAGCGTAGGTGTCTTCATTATTATCATATTCATTACCTTCAAAGACATAGCCTCCGATGAAAGGGGTTACTGAAAAAGAACCTGCCTTAACTTCAGCCTGCGCCACTGTGGCAAAAGCCAACAGCACCAAGATCCAAACAAACGATAGTGCTTTTTTCATAACGTCCTCCTTAAATATTGATCATAAAGATCATTAGACTGTGAAAACGATTTTTATTCCACCTGATTACGATATTCTTGATAACGCTTACTCCCCGACATTGTTTTTATGAAAGTATAATTATTTCATATATGTAAGTCAAGCGAATTCAGGCTTCAACATCCGCAAGACACAACGCGCCTCATCCTGTAATGTCACTAGATCTCTGCTTTCCGAACAGATTTTTTTCACTGCCGCGCCGCGGCATCCTCATTTAACCTTTTCGCGGCCTCTTCGGCAATCTTGTTGGCCCGGTCGGCCGCGTCGGAAGCCTGATGCGCTTTTTCAATGGCCGGCTTCGCCTGATCGGCGCCTTGCATCATCACCGTTGCCGTCGGGGCGGCGAAATATTTTGACCATAGAAAACCGGCGGCAATCAGCAACACAATGATTACGATAACAACCCAGGACGCAATGCCTTTTTCATCTCTCATGTTGAGCCTCCTTTTCTACATGTTAACGAACGGAATATTGTCTAACCTCAACAAACGGCGACACAACACATTCCTCAAAACCCGTGCCGAATTCAATCTACACGAATCACGACCGCGTCGCCCTGAGCCAGTCCGCCGCATATGCCGCAGATGCCGTAACCGCCGCCACGGCGCTTGAGTTCATACATCATGGTCATCAAAATTCTTCCGCCGCTGGCACCCACCGGATGACCGATGGCAATGGCTCCGCCGTTGGGATTGGTTTTCTTCAGCAACTCGCGCCACTTGGCTTCATCACCACCGGCCAGCATTTTTGTTGAAACCAGGGTAACGGCGGCAAAGGCTTCATTAATTTCGATGACGCTCATGTCGTCGATGCAAAGCGATGCGCGCTTGAGCGCCTGAGCGATGACTTTTGCCGGAAGTTCCGCCATCCGTCTGGGCTCGCCCGCACCGCTGGCCACAGCCACAATCGTTGCCAGCGGTCTGATACCGAGCTTTTCCGCTTTTGATCGACGCATGATAATGACCGCCGTCGCTCCGGCATCCAACCCCGGAGCATTGCCCGCCGTCACCGTGGGGCTGCCGTAAATGGTTTTTAACCTGGCCAATGCTTCCAGGGTGGTGTCGGGACGGGGAAGTTCGTCTTTACCGAAAATTACCGGCGTTCCTTTTTTTGCCGGCAACTCCACGCTGACCAGTTCATCATAGAAAAGCCCCGCCTTGTCCGCCGCATCCCATTTCTGATGCGACCCCAGCGCCCAGGCATCCTGTTCCTCCCGCGAAATACCGTGTTCGATGGCAATCTCGCCCGCATCGCGTCCCAGCGGCGTGTATTCGCGGTAGGTAATGGGATTCAGGTAATCCTGTACCAGAAGCGGCTTCATCCCCGAACCCCAGCGATGGCCGTTGATCAAAAGAGGTGTATTGCTCATGTTCTCAGCGCCCACAGCCATGCAGGCGTCCGCCTCATTTAATAAAATGGCGCGGCGGCCCAACTGCACCGCGCAAAGGGACGAACAACAGGCCCGATCCAAGGTAAGCGATACGAGCGTGCTGGGCAGGCCCGCGCGCAGAATGGCTTGCCGCGCATTGACGTTGTCGTAGAGGGCAGCCTCGGCCTGATCGCACATGCCGTAATAAACCTCGTCCAAATCCTCACCGGTCATCCCCGCGCGCTTGAGGCTTTCGTTGATGACAATCACACCCAGATCGGTGCTGTGAATTTCTTTGAGCGCGCCGCCGAATTTACTGAAAGGCGTGCGCACCGCACTGACAATGACCACGTCGTTTTGATTGTTCATAAAACCTCCAGAGTATTCCGAGCTGTATGATCATGTTCTCATGGTGAACATGATATCATGTTTTTCGATTTACACGTTGTCATAAAGAGCGCGGAGTCTCTCACCGTACTTTTCCATGACATTGCGGCGTTTGAGTTTCAGGGTTTGCGTCAGCATGCCGTTATCCACGGAAAAGTCCTCCGTGATATAAAGGAACTTCTGAGGAATTTCATATCCGCCGAAAGACTTGCGCAAATGGTCGGTGATCTGTTTGGAGATAAAATCGGTGCACTCCTTATTGGCAATGGTTTCGTCCGGTGTGCCCTGCGCCCACCGGGACGTTTGCGAATCGGTTTTAACCGCCTCAAAATCCGGAACAACCAGCGCCACGTTAAACGTCCGGCCCTCGCCATAAACAATAACATTGGAAACGTAACGCAGAAGTTTGATCTCGTTTTCAATGGATTCGGGATGAACGTACTTGCCGTTTTCCAGTTTGTATTCATCCTTGAAACGTCCGGTGATATTCAGATAACCGTCTTCATCAATCCAGCCTCGGTCGCCGGTCCTGACGCCGGGGAATCCGTTCCAGGTATCGGGCATCATCACCTCTTTGGTTGTTTCCGGCTTGTTGTGATATCCCTGCATGACCTGCGCGCCATACACCACGATCTCGCCGTCCGGACTGTCTTCTCCGACGCGGGACTTATCGATAACAACTTTCGTATCTTTGTACGGTTTGCCGATCGTGCCGAATTTATTGCCCCGCTTGGGACTATTGTTGGTAAGAACAGGCGATGTTTCCGACAAACCATAGCCGACGTAGGGAACGACCCCGACATCGCTGAAGAACATCGCGATTTCCGGTTTCATCAATGCTCCGCCAATGACGACCTGTTTTAACCGTCCGCCGAAAATGTTCCGAACCGTGGAAAAGGCGACCGCGTCATAGAATTTAAATTCGTCCGTTTTTTCTTTCAGATCCCGGTTTTTGATCGCCTCGGCTACCGCCGCATCGAAGATTTTCTTCTTTTCCGGATCCGCTGACACGCTCTGCTGAATTTTATCGTAAATAATATTGAACACCCGCGGTACGGCATTCATATGCGTGGGCTTGATCTCGCCGAAATTCAACAGAAGTTTGTCGGCGGATTCAGCCAGTCCGAGCTGCCAGCCGCCATAGACGAAAACATGCAGGTCGGTCGTCAGACCGAAACTGTGCGCCCAGGGAAGAATGCTCAGCCCGACCTCTTCCTCCCCCACATCGAATGTCCAATGACTTTCCTTGGCGTTGTGCGTCAGATTGCCGTGACTCAGCAGAACGCCTTTCGGATCGCCGGTGGTACCGGACGTATAAATAATCACCGCCGTTTCCGACCAGTGCGGCTTGTACGACAAAACGGGATTTGCCTTGCCCATTTTTTCCAGTTCCGCCAGGGAATTTTCTCCCGAACCATACAGCATAAACACGCCTTTTAATGTTGGAATATCATTTTGAAAATTTTTAATGATCTCGTAGATTTTTTGATTGCTGACAAAAAGATATTTAATGGCGGAATCCTTGATAATGTACTGCCACACCTTCTGCAGCTCCTTTTCGTACATGGGAACAAAAACACCGCCCAGACCGTGAGTGGCGTTGGCGCAAACAAACCATTCCGCCGAGTTGCCGACAATGACACCGACCTTTTCGCCTTTTTCAAAACCGATTTTTTTCAACGCGCCGCGCAGATTGTTCACCCGCTCGGCAACCTGCGCAAAGGTTACCCACTCGTATTGATTGGTCTCTTTGTTTTTTGTGCCGAACAAATTGCGGGACGCAAATTTCGCCGCACTGTCTTCAAACATATCGACCAGATTATTCGGTTTGGTGTAATAAGATTCGAGATTCCCTGCAACATTACTTTCTTTTTCTTTTACCATCGTGCACTTCCTTTCCTCAATAATTGAAATTTTTATTCTTCATCGGCAAGCAATGCCGTTATGTTCAGAAGCCTGTTGCAAAATCACCATATTTACTATATTCATAAAACATGAATTGATGTCAATTATTATTCCCCTTTATCAAACAGGAAATTACATCATGACGCAAGTCTACCAATATAAACTCACGGTTCCGGAAAGCGCCGTGGATATAAATGGTCATGTCAACAACGTTGAATATTTGCAATGGATGCAATGGGCCGCCGTGCTTCATTCCGACATCCGGGGATGCACCAAAGCCACCCTGGATGTCGGAGCCACCTGGGTGGTGCGCATGCATCATATCGAATATCTGCGTCCTGCCTTCGCGGGAGACACCGTCGTAATTCTGACCTGGGTTTCTGATTTTCGTCGCGTACGGTCCTTAAGAAAATACAAAGTCATCCGCTGTAAAGACAAGGCTGTGCTTGTCGAAGGCAAAACCGACTGGGTTTTTGTTGATGCAAAAACCGGCCGATTGCGTTCGATTCCCAAAAATGTTATGATGAAATTCAAGCTGTTGCCTGAAGTTCTTGAACCGGAAATTCTCAACAGCTTGAATTTTTCCTGACTATTATTTAAGGGGGAGAAGATCGTCGTGAACGCAGAAGCACATTTGAAAGCAATGGATTCAATGATCCATCTTTGCGCGGCTGTTAAAAACGTCCAGCTCTATTCAGAAGACAGTCCCATCACGCAAAATTCCATCGACAGAGCTTATCTTTATCTTCTGGACACCTTAAAGCAGAAATCCCCCCTGGTGTTTGCGGAATCGGGGAAAAAAGTCATGCTGTGCGGAGAAGCCCTCAGGGAAAAGGATCAGGAAACTCTTCATGTTGTTTTTCTGATGGATTTATTCGTTAATTTCGGTCTTCGGAGCATTTCTTTTGAAAAAGGCCTGCTCAAAAATGAACTTCAGGCTTTTATAAAGTCTCTGGCGAGAGACCCGGAACATTTGCGCCATTTGGGGGGCCTTGCCAAGACAATAACCGATAACGGCATTATTCATATTCACGCAGATAAACAAGATGTTGAATTTTCCCTGGCCGGCGATCAGACTGAACCCCAGCCCGTCCCAGATCCCGAGCCGGTTCCTGAGATGACGAACCTCCCCGAAATAAATCAACCTCCTGTCGTGATAGCGACGGATGATCCGGTTTCCGAGATTATTGCCAAAACGATCGAATCATTAAGACGCCTGAACGAATTGAAAAACGCCCCCGAACCTTTTGTTGCTGAAGAACAAACCAACCTGATCAGGAAATCTGCCGGGCACGTGGCCGAGTGGCTGAAGATAGAATCGGTTTTCACTCCGGACTATGTTAAAAATCTGGACAGTCTGCAAAAACTGGTTCAGGCATTGATTCATCACGAACTTCTGACCGAAGCCAATTCGATTATTTCTGTTTTAAGTCAAATCAACACCGGCGTCCTTGAAAAAAATGATGACATTCGGGATATCTCTTTACAGGTTCTTAAAAATCTTGCCTCGGAAAACAACATTCATTTCCTGTTTAAGGAAATCAACATCAACGAAAAAAACAAAACAACGGACGCTTTTAAAATTCTTTCCGGATTCGGCGACGATTTTATCATCACAAAACTGCTGGATATCGTCCGTCATGCCAAAGACAGCAAGGAACGCATACGCATTATTCATATCATCCAGGAAATCGGACAGAAGGCGATCCCGGCCATTAAAGAAAACATTACAACGGAAGCTCCCTGGTACTTTCTCCGCAATATGGCATATATTCTCGGACGCATCGGCGACGAGGAAAATGTTCAGATTCTTCGGCCTCTTCTCTTTCATAAAGACAAGCGCGTGCGTGCGGAAACTTTAAAAAGTATCGGTCAGATCGGCGGAAACCGCCGGGGAGCACTGCTCCTATCCGCGCTTCCTGATGCAGATTTTGAACTGAAGCTTCACATGATAGAAATGCTCGGTAAAATCAAATGTACGGAGGCGGTGGATCCGTTGCTGGATATGCTCAAAGGCAAGTCTTCGATGACGAAGGAGCAACAGGTCTCTTTCCAGGAAACGATCTGTGCGGCTCTGGGTTTCATCGGGTCGCCGGAGGCAATCCCCATCCTCTCGGAAATTGCCGAATCAAAATCGTTTCTGGGCATAGGATCCTATCCGGCTGAAGTAAAATATGCTGCCGCCGGCGCGCTAAAATCCATCAAAAGAAAACAATAGCCGCATCATTCGGGCGTCTTGCCCTTTGCGGGCGCAATCTCCGTCGGAGGCGCATCCGTCTTTGGATAACTCAATTTATTTCAAGGCGGCATTGATTAAGCGCGCCAACCGACCGGCAGCGGTCTCCGGATCGGGCGAGGAACATATCGCAGAAACAACCGCGATGCACGGTGCTCCGGCTTCAATGACCTCCCTGATATTGGCTTCATGAATACCGCCGATCGCCACCAGCGGATGACGACTGAATGCCTTGATGCGGGAAAGACCTTCCAAACCCCATACACCTTTCGTATCCGTTTTGGTCGGTGTGGCAAAAACCGGACTGACGCCAATATAACTGACATCAAGCGCCTGACTGGCAATAAAATCCGCCCACGTTTCTACGGAAAGACCGATGATCGCTTTGGGTCCCAGCAGTCTGCGCGCCAGGTCATAAGGCATATCCTCCTGTCCGATATGAACGCCGTCGGCGCCGCAGGCCAAAGCAACATCCACACGGTCATTGATGATCAGGGGAACTTTATGGGGCGTTAAACTCTTCTTAATACGCAGGGCTTCTTCAACAAAATCATGGGTCGACATTTCTTTTTCGCGAAGCTGAACATATGAGACTCCGCCTTTGACCGCCTGAAGAACGATTTCCTCTACCGATTTGTCTTTGCACAAACGGCGGTCGGTAACCAGATATAATCCCCGCATGTCTAATCCTCAACCTTTAAACGTCTCGCGATATCATCTTCCGATATACGGTAAAGAGCATCCAAAAAATGAACCTGAAGGCTTCCCGGTCCGGCGGCAACTTCTGCCGCCGTTTCCCCGGCAACCCCCATGAGCGCCATCGCCTGAGCGGTGGAAGCAAAAGTCGATTCTCCCACCGCGGCAAAAGCTCCGCATAACGCCGATGCCGTACAGCCCAATCCTGTGACCCTGGACATCATGGGGTTACCATTTTTTATTTTTAAGATTGTTTGCGGACAGATAATGTAATCTGTTGCTCCGCTCACGCATACGACACACTCATGCATTTCGCTTAATTTTTGCGCTGTATCTATGGCCTGATCGGAAGACGAGGCGCTGTCCACCCCTTTTGTTTTGGATTGCTCATTGTAAAGAGCCATGATTTCCGACGCATTACCCCTGATGATCGAAGGCGGTTCTTGCGCCATTAATGCTCGCACCGTATTCGTACGGTAGTTGGTCGCTCCGGCGCCAACCGGATCCAGAATTACGGGAATTCCTTTTTTTCGGGCCTGACGCGCGGCTTTGAACATCGAGCGGATCCAGCTTTCACTTAAGGTTCCGATGTTGATCACCAGAGCCGACGCGATGTCCACCATGTCTTCAACTTCCTCTTGCGCATGCGCCATGACCGGAGATGCGCCGATTGCCAAAAGCGCGTTGGCCGTATTGTTCATGACCACGTAATTGGTTATGTTATGGATCACCGGCGCTCTGGAACGAATCAGCTCTATCGATCTGTAAATTTCTTTCGCCGTCATTCTCATGATCTTCCAGCTCCTTGATGGTTTGCAAAACCCAAAGCAATATTTAAAGGGATACTTCCCCACAAAAACAAGTCGCCCCGAGGGGATCATTCGATCAGCAGTCTTCGGTGCACTCCGTTTCCGGAGTTTGGCCTTCATTTAAAACCCTTCCCGACGGGCCATACCGGGAAGGGTTTACATGCAACAAACATTCTCCCTTCGCTGGCATTATCCAGATCAGGTTCAACGGGTATCATCTCAGATCCGTTATCTTCCGGACCACCCCTATGCAAAATATCTGACCAATGTGATTGATAGGCGTCAATCACATTCATTGTCGCTGCCTTTCAATAATGACTTGAAGATTTCGTTTTGCCTTTGAAGATACGATAAACAAAAATGGTATAGGCAATTACAATCGGCATCCCGATCAGAGCAATAACGCTCATGACTTTGAGGGTTAACAAACTGGTGGAACTGTTATAAATTGTCAAGTTCATACTTTGATCATTGCTGGCCCTAATCAGATTGGGAAAATGAACGGCGGCCACGACCAGCCACAGGCCGATAAAGGCGAATGACGATTCCCAAAACGGAGCAGAGTCGTTTTTATGCCTGACGGAAAAGAAAATCGATGACAGCCAAAGCACGGTGCACATAAAGGCCAGATAGAATAACCAATTTGTAACGATGTCATCGAAGGTAAAGGCAATCGTTCCAAAATAGATCATGGCTGTTATGAGATTTATTACCGTTAGAAAACTCACCGCTTTAAAGGACCGTTCTCGCAACTCACCTTCCGTTTTCATCACTGCGTATGCTGCTCCCTGCAACAAAACAGCGGCAAACCCGGTTACCCCGAACATCAGCGGCACCGGACGCAGTAGTGTAAAGAAGTTTCCTGTAAATTCCATTTGATCATCCAGCGGCACCCCGTAAACGACATTGCCCAGCGCGACGCCGAACAACAAAGCCGCCAGCGCGCTTCCGGCAATGAACGCCTTTTCCCAAAGGAGGGATCTTTTTTCGTCATGTGCACGAAATTCCATGGAAACAGCCCGGAAAATCAGAGCGAACAACACCAGCATCATCGCCAGATAAAAACCGGAAAAAGCCGTGGCATAGGCATGCGGAAAAGCGGCAAATAAAGCGCCGCCGCCGGTAATCAGCCAGACTTCATTGCCGTCCCAAACCGGACCGATGGAATTGATTAAGATATCCTTCTCTTCTTTGGTCTTGCCCAAAAAAGGAAGCAGCGCTCCGATGCCCAGATCAAATCCGTCCAGAAGAGAATACCCCATGAGAAGCACTAAGATCAGAACAAACCAGAGCTCCTGATAGCATTGAATATTGTCCATGGATGTTGCCTCCAGAATAATTTCCAGTTTTTAGAATTTTTTCATTAAGCGGCCGGTCCCTTCCGAACGATGGTGATGGCCAGTTTGATAAACATCACTCCCAACAGAAGATAAATAAGAGAAAACATGATCAGGCTGAACGTTATTTCTCCCGCGGAAACAACCACCGATGCGGCATCCGAGGTCTTCATAAGCCTGTAGATAATCCAAGGCTGGCGTCCTACTTCCGCTGCGATCCAGCCGGTCTCATGGGCAATATGCGGCAGCGGTATCAGGAGGGGCAACATAAAAAGATACCATTTATTGTCATAAAGTCGACCCTTCCATAACAGATACGCCCCCAGCAATCCCAGGCCGATCATGACGACTCCGGCACCCACCATGATATGATACACCTGAAACACAAAGTTTACCGGCGGCCAGTCTTCTTTCGGAAAGTCATTGAGGCCTTTTATTTCCGAGTTCCAGTCAAAATTGTAAAGAAAACTCAGCCCCTTGGGAATGTAGATGCCATACGTCTTGCGGTTCTTCTCATCAACATAACCCAGGGCATATATCTTGGCGCCTTGCGCTGTTTCAAAATGCCCTTCCATCGCGGCTGCTTTTTCCGGCTGCAGATCGATGACATTCACCGCGTGGGCATGCCCCGCCCCCAATTGCAGAAGCGGTGTCAGAGCAAAAAGGATGATCCCGATTTTAAGCATGGTTCTGGCCGTCTGACCGTGGAGACCTTTTCTCACATAATACCCGGCAATACCCGCCACCATCACCGAACTGGTGATCCATGAAGCGATGACCGTATGGACATACCGGACGACCGTTGACGGATTAAAAACCGCGTCGCCAAAATTTCCTAAAATGATTTTACCCGCTTCATTAATGGTATAACCTGCCGGTGTCTGCATCCAGGAATTGGCCACCACAATCCAGAAGGCGGAAAGATGGCCGCCGATAAAAACCAGCAGAGCGGATAACCAGTATACTTTCGGGGACACTCTGTTGCGGGCAAAAAGCAGTACGCCAAGGAAAACCGATTCCAGAAAAAACGCCAATACACCCTCTGCAGCCAGGATCGGCCCGAAAATGTCTCCGACCGCGCGGGAATATCCCGACCAGTTGGTGCCGAATGAAAATTCCATGACAATACCTGTTGCAGCCCCGACAACAAAAATCAACGCCAGAAGCCTGACCAGAAAATCCGTTATTTTTTTATACGTCTCGTCCTTCTTCACCAGATAAAGCGTTTCGGATATCAGGATAATCAGAGTTGTGCCCAGCGTCATGGCGGGGAAAAGAAAATGAAAACATATCGTCAGGGCAAACTGTAACCGGGCAAGGATGACTGCGCTCATAAGCACCTCATTTCGGCAGTTGAAGTTGGCTTGTACTGTTCCATTTTTTTCAACACTAGCCAATTATCCGCAACTTTTCAACTCATAATTTTTCGCTGTTATTTGCGCAGTGAATATATTATCATTTAGCATGAACAGCACAGAACATTAAAGATCAGGAGGTCTGCCATGAAAAGAAAAATTGTCATCTCTGCTTTTGCTTTGAGTTTTTTGTTTCTTGTATCAATGATTTGCTTTTCAACCGCTGAGGTCTGTTACGCCGACGCGCCCAAGGATGTAAAAATCGAATACGATTCCGGAGCGCAAACCCTGACGGTCACGATCACGCATAAATCCGCGTTCCCCGGATTTCATCACATTAAAAATGTCGACGTGAAAAAGAATGCGGTTTCCGTCAGTCAAAACGCCTACTCATCGCAACCCAAAGAGGTGCCGTTCAGCTACGTATATAAGGTGGCTGCCGCTCCCGGCGATAAGCTGGATGTAACGGTTGTTTGCAACATGTCCGGAAGCAAGACGGCAACATTGACGGTGCCCGCAGCAGGAAATGCCGGAAAATAATTTCGACATCATCATTTCCGGCGGCACACTGTTAACCATGTCCGCCGGCATGGACATCATCGAGGATTGTTTTGTCGGCATTCACAACGGCATCATCACCGATATCCGTTCCCTGAAAAAGACCCGGTCTACCTCCATCCGGGCGCACGAAACCATCAACGCGGACGGCTGTATCGTGATGCCCGGCCTGGTGAATACACACACACATCTGCCAATGGTCTGTTTCCGGGGACTGGCCGACGATCTGCCTCTCATGGAATGGCTGACCGGTCATATCTGGCCGGCGGAACAGCGTTTCATCAGCAAAAAAATGGTGTATGACGGCGCAACGCTGGCCATGGCCGAAATGATTCTGTCGGGAACGACAACCTTCTGCGACGGATATTTCTTTGAAGACAGCCTCGCCGAGGCCGTCCATGTCGCCGGGATGCGCGCCGTCGTCGCCCAGGGCTTTGCCGATTTTGTCATGCCGGATAGCGCGGCCGTAAAAAAGATGATGGCGGCAGCCAACCGTTTTGTAAAGAAATGGTATCCCCATGCGCCGCTCTTGACTCCAGCTTTCTTCTGTCATTCGCCCTATACCTGTTCTCCCGCAACACTCTCCGCAGTCAAGCAATCCGCCCGCGAACACGGTATTTTATATTTGGTTCATCTACTGGAAAACAAGGACGAAGTCCACACCATCCGGCAGCGCTACGGCCGGACACCGGTCCAGCATCTGCTGAACCTGGGCGTGCTGGACGAACAAACCGTAGCCGTTCACTGCAACTGGCTAACATCAGAAGATATGAAAATTTTCGCCGATCTGGGAGTAAAGGTTTCACACAATCCGGAAAGTTCCATGAAACTCGCCTCCGGCGTTGCGCCGGTTCCCGACATGTTGAAGGAAGGAATATCCGTCGGCATTGGAACGGACGGCTGCGCCAGCAACAATGACCTGGATATGTTCCGGGAAATGGACACAACGGCAAAAATTCATAAAGTAACTTCTCTCGACCCGACGGTCATGAATGCTGAATCCGTCTGCCGGATGGCCACCATTGGCGGGGCACACGTTCTGGGACTGGACAAACGAATCGGTTCCATCGAAACGGGAAAGCAAGCGGACATCATTTTAGTGGATATGAACCAGCCTCATCTGACGCCTGTCTATCACTATTACTCTCAACTTGTCTATGCCGCACGCGGCGCGGATGTCAAAACCAGCATTGTCAACGGCAAGGTGATCATGAAAGACCGGCGTTTGCTCACGATCGATGTTCCGACCGCCATGAAGAATGTGCGGACGGTAGCCGGCGGCATCATCAGAAAAGATTCGCACTGAATATTGTCCAACAATGTCATTGACACAAAAATCAATATTTCCTATATGTTTTCAAAATAATCTGAAGGACTGATTTAAATTATGAATATCGTTATTTCCGGTTCAATGGCGTATGACAGAATCATGGATTTTCCCGGCTATTTTTCCGACCATATTCTGCCGGATAAAATCCACATGCTCAATGTCTGCTTTCAGGTAAACGGCATGAAGGAAAAATTCGGCGGCACGGCCGGCAACATTGCTTACGCTCTGAGAATGCTCGGCGAACATCCCATCATCTGTGCCACCATCGGCCACGATTACCAGAAATACTTCAAGTGGCTTCAGCAAAACGGCATCTCCACGGAAAGCATCAAAGTCATCGATGAGGAGTTTACTGCCGGTGCCTACATTACCACCGACCGGTCCGATAATCAGATTACCGGGTTCAATCCCGGCGCAATGAAATACCAATGTAAGATCGATTTTGACAAATTCGACTCCCGGGAAACAATCGTCATCGTCTCGCCCGGCAATTTCAACGACATGGTAGAGTATCCGCGTGCCTGCAAAGCCAAAGGCATCGATTACATTCTGGATCCCGGGCAGTCTCTGCCGATGTGGGACAAAAACGATCTGATTCAGGCCATAGAAGGCTGCCGGATTCTGATTGTCAACGATTACGAACTCAGCCTCATCATGAGCAAAACCGGCCTGAATAAAAACGCGCTGCTGAAAATGGCCGGAACCGTCATCACCACGCTGGGAGAACTGGGTTCGCAAGTCTCCACGCTGACCAGCGACATCGCCATCCCTCCGGTCAAATTAAAAAAAGTGGTCGATCCGACAGGCGCCGGAGACGCCTACCGTGGCGGTCTGTTGAGCGGTCTGGTTCAGGGGAAGGACATTGTGACGAGCGCAAAAATGGGCAGCGTTTCGGCGTCCTACGCCGTGGAAACCTACGGCACGCAGGAATACAGCTACACGTCCGAAGAATATCATCAAAGACTAAACGATTTATTATAACCGCAGACAACACTCCTGACATTCCGGAGGCGTGCTCAATAAAAAATCATTCTCCAATTTTTTTTTGCGGCGTCATTAGAAAAAATCCGCTGATGATCAACGGCTGTTTTCACGGCCGGGCTATCTGTTCTGCTCGTTGCTGTTTCGATCCTTCATAGGCACATAGTGTCGGCGCGGCGTTACGCTTTTATAGGCGGGCCTGATGATTTTTCCTCCGTTGGACAGCTCTTCTATCCGGTGCGCACTCCAGCCGGCAATTCTGGCCATCGCGAAAAGCGGCGTGTACAATTCAGGCGGAATATCCAGGAGACGATAAAGAAACCCCGAATAAAAATCGACGTTGGCACTAACGCCCTTGTACATTTTTCGCTCATGTCCGATGATTTCAGGGGCTATACTCTCGACTCTCTCATAGAGTTTCATTTCTTCGGAGAGTCCCTTCTCCTGCGCGAGTTTTCCGACATATTCCCTTAAAATCAACGTGCGCGGATCGGAAACCGAATAAACAGCATGACCGATACCGTAAATCAGACCGGCCCGGTCAAAAGCCTGCTTATTGAGAAGTTTGATCAGATAATCTTCGATCTGGCGGTCATCATTCCAGTTGGAAATATTATTTTTCAGGTCCTCAAACATTCGCACAACTTTGATATTGGCCCCGCCGTGACGCGGACCCTTGAGCGACCCCATGGCTGCGGCAATGGCGGAATAGGTATCCGTACCGCTGGACGTAACCACATGCACCGTGAAAGAGGAATTATTACCGCCGCCGTGTTCCGCGTGAAGCACCAGTGCCAAATCCAGCAGCTTTTGCTCCAGAGCCGTGAATTTGCTGTCATGCCTGAGCATATGCAGGAAATTTGCGGCGGTTGATAACTGCCGTCCGGGATTGTGAATCACCAGGCTTTGATTGCCGTAACGATAGGCGTATGCCTGATAACAATACACCAGGAGCAACGGGAACACCGCAATCAGCTTAATGCATTGCCGGAGGACATTCGGAATCTCGATATCCTCGGCCCGATCGTCCAAAACATACATGGACAAGATACTCTGGGAAATGGCATTCATGATATCGCGGCTGGAAAGTTTGAGCATGGAGTCGTGGATAAAATCATCCGGTAAAGAACGATAAGAAATCAGCAGTTTTTGAAACCGTTCCAGTTCCTCCTTATCGGGCAGTTCACCGAAAAGCAGCAGATAACAGGATTCCTCAAAGCCGCTGCGTTTGTCCGCGACAAACCCGGATACAATTTCGGTTATGTCGATCCCTCGGTAAATAAGGCACCCCGGTCCGAGTTCAGATTCATCATCGCCGATCTGCGTATGAGACTGCACCTCACCGATTTGCGTCAGCCCGGCCAGCACCCCCTTGCCTTTGATGTCGCGCAATCCTCTTTTAACATCATATTTGGCATACAAGGAAGAATCCACCAGGCTGCTGGATGCCGCCATTGAGCTCCATTTCTCAAGGCATTCCGCTTCATTTATTTTCATATGTTTCTCCTTCCCTGTTTTGTGTATTTCGCCGAATATTCAGACAAAATAAAATAGTATTCTGCAGATCGGTATTTTACAATACCTTATAATTCAAGGACAAAAGTGCTTTTTTGACGGGCAACATTGAATGAAAGAATGTAGCCTCTGAAGTGTGCTTTCTAATATTGCGCTGTGCCCAAATGACATTTTTAATATAGTCAATGACAGCGGGTACGTCAATTATTTTTATTTTGAACATTGTCAGCGGATAAAAACGGTTGGTTCTTAAAGTATAACTTTAAGTCTTAAATACTATTTCATTTCACCGTTATTTATTTTGATGTGGCACATCTTTTTCTCGCGTGCGATGCGCCATGATATTTATTCTATGATTGTACAGAATGAGTATCCATGTCATTAAAGAACCTGCGATCGCGCCCCAATTCCAATGGGAATGATAAGCCTGTCCGCAGGCGAGAGTAAAAACCATAAAAAAAGAAGCAATAAAAGGCATCCGGACTAGTCCGTAAACAAGCAGCCAGACAGCGCAGGAAAGCATCGCTGCCCACGGTGAAACAAGAATCGTAAATCCCAGATAGTTGGCCACCCCTTTTCCGCCGCGAAATTCATGAAAACACGGATAGCTGTTGCCGAGGACAAGAAAATAACCGGCCCAGGGGAGCCATGCGGGTTCCAAATAATACATGGCTAGCACCGCGACCAGCATCGCCCGGCCGATGTCGAGCAGAAAAATAACGGCCGCCCACACCATGCCTGCCTGACGGTAAACGTTTGTGGTTCCCGCATTGCCGCTGAACCCGAGACGGGGATCCTTTCTGCCTGTCAGTTTAAAAAAAATAATAGCAAAATTAACTGATCCAGCCAGATACGCTAAAAGAAATATTGAAAATGTTTTACCCATAATGAGACTCGCTGAGAACAAGTAAAACGAAGTTTGAAGCGCTAGTCAACTTATCTCAGGCACGTCGTGCCGCGGGATACCCGTCAATTTTACCCTTCGCTCTCAACTATTAACCTTGATCCAATCCGGCGGGTTCATCCTTCCATTCGTTACATCTTTCATTATAATGCCGCTGACGCTCTCATAGAGAACGTCGTCCTTGTAAATCCAGACATCAAAAATCAGCGATTCCCTGGTTATGCTGACCGGAACAACACGGCCGAGATATTCCTGCCCTTTTTCCGTTTTTTGATAAATGAGTCTTTTTTCAAATCCAACCGGGAAGCAAACTTTGCCGGCAAAGCGCTGCCCCCAGACGCAGGCAGCGTGCATGACAGCATCCAGAGGAAAAGGGGATCCGAGCAATTCATCGTCAGCCTCAAAATTTCCACCTGAAACGTATCCCAGAGCGCCTTCGGAAGAGACCGACAAATCGCCGATGATGTTTTGATAGGCAATGCCGAAAGGAACCAGATCGCGATAGACGGTAGCGGACGGAATGCTGATACAGCTGCCCTTCAGTTTATCCACCGAGCGAAAAGAAGGCGGACCTGTTTCTTCAAAACCCGAGATCACACATTCCGCTCTTGCGTGTTCGACATGACGGCTGATTGTGCCTGTTTTTGACTGGACGGACGTCAGAAGCGACGCAATCATGTTGCCGCCCTCCGTTTTTATGATATCGATAACCGCCGGCTGGCGATGGTTATCCGGCGCCAGGTAAAGAAATCTTGAAAAAGCGGCTTTCTGAATGCATTTTATCTCGCTCTGCAAAGAAACAGCCCGGCACGCTCCGGCCAAAATAATCAGCGATTCCACTGCAGGGAGGATCGCTCTGTTTTCCAGGTGATGATCCCGCAGATATGGATATATCTCGAGATCAAACGGATACCGCTGGCGTTCATTTAAACCGGAAATGTTTTCCATAGATGAACCGTTTTCGCATCCACAGCCACGGGCGTGCCTGACAGATTCAAGGCGCAATGTTTAGTAAAACCGGCGCAAATGATATTTCCTTTTTCCTGATGCGTAATCAGATAGTCGAACTGCAGACGCACCCGCTCCAGATTGACCGGCCGTGTATGGATATACATGACGTCATCATAATAAAGAGGCTGATGAAAGCTGATGGCAAGATCGAAAATGGGATAAACATAGCCGCCGTCTTCGATCTCCTTGTACGGATAGGCAAGATCGCGCATCAGCGACGTGCGGCCGAATTCAAAATAACGCAGATAGTTGGAATGATAAACCACCTGCGAGCGATCCGTATCGATATACAAAACCCTGTACACTGAACGATGCCAGACAAGGCCGGTTGTCAGATCGCGCACGTAGCGTTCATCGTTATGGTATATTTCAGGCTTGAAAGGTTTGGGTTTCATCTTAGACTCCTCTGAAAATGACACAGCAGTTTGTTCCGCCAAATCCGAATGCGTTGGAAAGAGCGATGTCACATTTATTTTTTCGGGCCTCATTGGGTACGACATCAATGTCGGAAAATTCCGGATCGGGCACGTGATTGATGGTCGGTAAAATAATTCCTTTTTTCATTCCTTCAATCGTCAGGGCCGCTTCAATGGCCGCGGTTGCTCCCAGCGTATGCCCCAGTTGCGATTTATTTGACGATACGGGAATTTTTTCGATTTTTTTGCCGAACACCTCGCGCAGGCATTTTATTTCTGTGGTATCCCCCTTCGGTGTCGAGGTTCCGTGGGCATTGATATATTGAATATCTGTCGGCTCCAGTTCCGCATCGTCAATCGTTTCCCGGATGGCACGGATGATTGTCGGCATGTTGGGGCTGGTGTAATGATGAGCATCCGACGTCCAGCCGATGCCCAGAACTTCGGCTTTCGGTTTGAGGCCATAGGTTTTGATCGCCTCATCCGCCGCCAGAACAACAACGCCGGCTCCCTCCGATAGAACAAATCCCTTACGATCAGCACTGAATGGCCTCGAAGCCAGTGCGGGATTATCATATGCCCGATCTTTAGGATTAACTTTTATGGTGGCATTCATATTAGCAAAACCGTGAATCAGCTCCGGCAGAATGGGCGTATCGGCGCCGCCGGCCAGAACAAAATCGCAATCGCCGTCCCGGATCATTCTCGCCCCGATGCCGATGGCATGGTTGCCGGAGGCGCAGGCGCCTTGCGGCGAAAAAATCGGTCCGGTAAATTTCAACAGCATGCCTGCCTTCCCGGAGGGAAGATTCGCGCACAAATTGGGAAGCAGATACGGGCTGACCCGCAGTGGTCCGCGGTGATCCAGATCATGCACGGCAATGCGAAAAGCATCCGAGCCGTTGAGTGCCGAACCGATCAGACAGGCCATCCGCGGAGCAATCTGTGCGTCGACAACGATACCGGCATTTTCCAGTGCCTCCTTGCAAACGGCCATCGTCAGGATCACAAACGCCGCGTTCCAGTTATAAACTTCTTTGGCGTCGGTAAAATCAAGTTCCATCGGATACCAGTCGGGGATTTCTCCGACCACGTCGCAGGCGGATTCCACTTTACAGCGGGTAACCTTGCGGAAACCGGCCTCGCCTTTCACCGCCCTCTTCCACGTTTTTTCAAACGTGCTGCCCAGCGGTGTGGCTGCACCGTAACCGACGACAAAAACTCTTCTGTTTTTGGGCGCTCTCATAATTTGCCTTTTTTATGTCATTTCGGGTGTCTTGAGCAATCTTTTCTTTAAATTGCCATATCGACCAGGGATTGTCTCGCCATGACAATCATCATTCTGTTCTGTGCAAGATGATGCAGGAATTGCATCCGCCGAAGCCGAACGCATTTTTCAAGACAAATTCCTGTTTAAGGTTCCTCGCACCTTCCGCGACGCAGTCTATTGCAATGTCCTGATCAGGACGATAATTGATCGTCGGCAAAACAATCTCTTTTTTCATGCCTTCCATCGCGAGGATGGCTTCAATGGCGCTGGAGGCGCCCATCGCATGGCCCATTTGAGATTTATTCGCCGATACCGGCGGCACATGGCCGCCGAAAATATTTTTCAAAGCATCGGCCTCCACTTTATCGCCGATCTTTGTTGACGTCGCATGCGCATTAACCGCATCGATGTCCTCCGGCTTTAATCCGGCATTGGCTATTGTTTCTTCGATGCACTTCCGCACAGTTGCCAAATTCGGGGACACAAAGTGACTGGCGTCCGATGTCATGGCCCATCCGGCCATTTCCATGCCGGACGGGAGCCCGTGGACTTTTGCAAATTCGCCCGTTGCCAGAATAATGCAACCGGCTCCTTCGGAAACGACAAAACCGCGCCGGTTTGCAGAAAACGGTCTGCTGGTTTTTTCCGGCGGTTCTTCAGGCTGTCCTTCTTTGGGCCGGTATGCGCCGTTCATCGTGGCAAAGCCCGCAACAATCGGCTCCACCAGCGGAAAATCGACCGCACCGGCAATCACCACATCCGCCATATTTCGCTGCAACAGCATCTCGCCAATGATCATCGACGTAATGCCGGTGGCACAGGCCGTGATGGTTGAACAAATCGGTCCCGTTGCACCGGTGAGAATGGAGATCTTGCCGCCGACCATATTGATGCAGGAATTGGGATTGGTAAACGGATGAGGCAGCTTGCCGTCCTTCACCATCAGGCGATCGGCCTGCAAAACGGCATCCAGTCCCCCGACCGCCGAGCTGAATGTGACGGCGACTCGGGGCGCGATGTCGCGCGTAATTTCAATCCCGCTGTTCTGCAAAGCGCGATGCACAACCAGCAGCGCGTATTTGAAAATGGGTGACGTCCAGTGCGCCATTTCTCTGGGCTGCAAAAACGGATACGGACCCGGATCGATTTCCTCCACCTCGCCGGCCACGCGTACCGGAAAATTTTCACTGAGCGGGAATCTGGTCAACCGGCCGATGCCGCTTTTTCCGGCAACCGCTTGCCGCCATTGTGCATCCAGCTGCGCCCCCAGTGACGATACGGCATCATAACCCACGATGACGGTTTTTTTCAACCCCATGCTCCGACCTTAAAAATAAATCGATATCCCCTGAAAATAAATTAAAGGGGGATTTTGATAGAGGGACCTATATCAAAATTTTCGGGGGATTACCACGGAATAAAGTGATAGAGCTTGGCAAACATCTCGTAAACTTCGATCCAGTTTTGCAGATCTCTGGTTGATTTCAGATGTTCACGCTTGTTGACCATGACCCAGCTCATATGCGCCGCGCCGTCTTTGCAGGTGGAGCAATCGCGTGTCGCGGACGTACAGCAGCGATGAACGGTTTTCAGATCGGATGCCCAGCGGGCAAAATGAATCAGCCGGCGGGGACGGTTTGCTCTGTTATCCAGGGCTTCGGTAACGGACGGACATTCATTCCAGCCGAAACGTCGTCCCATCATTTTCCCGGTGGTAATGATTTCATGATAGTATTTGCAGGAAATGACCGTCTGCGGATAGGTGTCGAGCATCTCATCCATTTCGTGACAAAGATCTTTGAGCTCGCCCTCCTGCCAGGAAAAACCGTCGACACCCTCGTCATTGGATAAAAGTTGCAAGTGGACTTTCAATCCGACATCGGCAATGCGTTTAATGACCGGTTCAATTTTGCCGACCTGCCGCGGCGTAATGGTATAAAGATAATAGGTATAGGCATCCCCTTCGTAATTTTTGCTGGAGACGGCAAACGTGTCGCGTCCGCGCAGAATTTTTTCATCTTCAGCGCTGCCCCAAAGCGAAATGCCCACCATCATATCGGGGAATCTGTCACGCGGAACTTTAATCAACCCGTTGGTGGCACAATACGTGGGCAGCCGTTTATAAAACGCCTCGACGCGGTCCAGACAAAGCGTCGGCTCACCGCCGATCAGAATCGCCAGGTTCACGCCCCTTTCTTTTTCGCGATCGATAAATGCTTCCCATTTTCCGATATCCATTTCTTCGACCGCCGCCTGATGCTCGCCCGAAGAAAAGAAAAAACAACCCTTGCAGCGTAAATTGCACCGGTTGGTCACATCATAGATGGAACTGCGGATATTCAGGTTGGAAATCCTTCTGTATCGATCGTGCCATTCTTTGTCCAGCAGGGAACTGACTGTTTTCATCTTCACTATCCTACATCATATCATTGCGACTTTACATACCATCCGGATGTCATTTCGGGTGCAATGGCACGTTTTGTTTCTTTTCAACCGCCGCGCGCGGCGGTTCTATGATTTCATTACAGAGATTCTCACCCTTCTCATAGTTCATCACCCAGACCGCCAGATACGTATCGACATAATCCAGCCAGGATTTGAATGTGGCCAGATTCGTCACGTGGCGGTAGAGTCGCGCCGTCACCACTGCGGAGCCTGCAGCGTAATGGCGGCAGTCCGCGCAATCCGTATCCGGTACGCAGCAGGCCACCGACCGGTCCCAGTTCAGGTCCGTTCTGTACTGCCTGAAAGATCTGCCCAGCCCGATATCCTGCGACGGATTCTGACGGGGATAGGAACAGCTGTAAAGATCGTGCAGGCCTTTTCGATGCGTATGCGCTATGGCATTGTAAACGGAAAAAAGAACATTGCGCGGATATTGATTTAAAAGCTCAATCATGGTCTGTCTCGTTTGCTCAAGCGATGCATCATCATGCCGGAGATTTCCGGCATATCCGACCGGCGCAGAAAACACATTAAACGTTAATTTGCAGTCATGGGCGGCCAGCTCTTCCGTTACTTCGTTAACCTCATCAATATTATTCCTCGTAAATGTATAGACAAAAACCGCGCGCGGATCGTTTTCGTAATTTTCAATCTGTTTTTTCAGAAGGTTTTTGGCCTTTCTGATTTTCAGGCTGGTTTCATCACTGCCCCAGACGGAGATGTGCAGTTTATAACCGACGGACGGTGGAATCTTTCTGAAGCCATTGGTGGCAATGCTGCCCAACGGCATTTCCTGATAACAGACCTCCAGCAATTCCGGAACAAGCGAAGGTTCCGCGCCCGCCAGAACGACGTAGGTTATACCGCGTGCTTTTTCCGCTCTCATCAATGCGCGCCAGGCCTCCACATCGCCGACCTCTTTGGCGAATTGCTTTTCGCCTTCATAATAATAGCAGCCGTCACAGCGGATATTACAGCGGTTGGTCATATCGTAAGTCGATTCGCGCAGAAAAAAATACTTTCTCACCTTCTCCCAGCGCGCTTTGACTTCGGGATGGGCTAGAAGCTCGGAAAATTTCGGTTTGACGGACTCCGTATTTACCTTGTTGTTTACCTGATTGGCCATCTCGCATTCTGTCAATTAATGTCTGACCGGAAGCCTTTCTTTAATATATTCTGAAATCAGACGAATGGTTTTCAACTGGGGATAATCATCCTCGTCTATGGTAATTCTGTATTCATCCTGAAGAACCAGTGCGATCGTGGCCAGGTCCATGCTGTCAATACCCAGTTCATCCACCAGATCCATATCCGGATCAAAGGTATCCGCGGTCGCTTCTTCCAGCTTCAACTCATCAATAATGATTTCGGCTACACGCCGTATAATGCCTTTAACATCTTGACTTGCAGGCATCACTTCCCTCCTTACCATGCATATTTATATTTATTTTTATCACATCATTTTTTTGGCAGCAATCATTCCGCTGCTGACCATTGTATCTCTGCAAAAAATTTTAAAATGAAACAAGCGTTCTCCATCCGCCTCTGCCGCACGGATATTCAACGATAACTGATCACCCGGCCTTACCGGTTGCATAAACCGGATTCTCTTCAAAGTATGCAATTCAAGCCGCTCGCCTTTCTTTTGCGCTTCCCGGTGAATGGCCTGCTTTACCGCATAAACCAGAGCAATGCCCGGAAGAATCGGCTCACCCGGAAAATGACCTGAAAACCAGGGGGAGTCTGCCGGGACATCGGCTAAGGCCTCGATATCATTAGAATCAGCTTCTCTTGTTTCTTTTAACAAATTCCATTGATTTTTCAATCAATATACCTCATTGGCAAATGCCCGGCATACGTTCGGGGCCAAAAAGTATAACTGCATATCATTGTTTGCTTTTTCAATCAAAAATTTTTTACAAGGTCAACAATTAATTATAGATGACGCGATCTTACATCATTATGGATACGTGCCTGCCGATTAAATCGGCGAGGGGAACGACGTTTAACCCCTGTTTTTTTAGCCCCCGCAGTATCTTTTCGATTTCGACCAATAAAACAGCCTGGTTTCCCCCACCGCGCGGCAATGCATCGTGCAGCAATAAAATGTCGTCTGCTTTGACGCTGTGTAATATCCGGGAACTTAAATTTCTAATGCGACGGTTGCCGAAATCACCGCCTCGGCAACTGAATGTCACGCAAAACATTCCCAGTTTATCCAGGACGGACGGCAGTTTAGGGCTGATGATGCCCACAGGCGGCCGGAAAATCAACGTATTGACACCCCTGTCTTTCAGGATGTCCTGAGCTTTGGATACTTCGTTATAAAGATAACGATAACTGCCCAACATCAAAAACGGATTGTGATGGAATGAATGATTGCCGACGGTGTGCCCGCGTCGGATGATTTCCCTGACGATGTCCGGATGCTTCAAAGCATTGACACCGGAAACAAAAAAAGTCGCTTTGACCGAATAGCGATCCAGCAGATACAGAATCCGTCTTGTCGTCGGTTCGGCCGGTCCGTCGTCGAACGTCAGAGCAACGACATTCCTGCCGGTTCTCCCCCGGCTGATGACAGGCAGGTAGAAACTGCTTTGCGGGAAAAACGAAGCGGCAACGCACAGAACAATATAAAAAAGAGCGACGGCTGCCGCGGCCAGTGGATGAAAGAAAAAAATCACAGCCGCGGCAAGCAAAAGAATGACTCCGGTCATTTCAGCAGGGTTTGCAGATGACAATTTCTTTTTCATGGATAACCGCTACACGGGTATGGTGCATTCCGTGAATGCGCCGTTTTGAACTGTCAGGGGAACAGTCCCTGCAATTCTGATGTTTCAGCCTCTCATATTTCCGGAGTCACTCTCAAGGGCACTTCGCCCGCCTCTGCGGGCAGGACAAAAAAAGCAGCATTGAGTTACGGTCCGGACGTTTTTAAATATTTACGAAGTTATATTTTTACTGAATCAGATACTCCCATAACGGTCCGGTGAATCCGCGTCTGTAAAGTTTCGGCAGGATGCGTGTGGCCTTGGCTTCGCCGGCGCCGATCAGCCAGTTCAACCGGCCGTTGGCATGATTTTCCACCGTCTTCATAATCTCTTCAACACGGATTCCCTGAGAACGGTAAAACACGGGCGGCAGAATATTTTCCCCCGCTTTGATCTGGCCTTCGCGCACGGCAACATCATAAAGCGCCGTGTGCGGGTAGATGCGAATGCCGCAGAAGAAAAAGAAGACCGCTCTTTCCAGCTTATCGATTCCCATCAGAGTTGCCTGCAGCGTTTCTTTGTTCTCGCCGGGACCGCCCAGCAGAAAATAATGCGCCACATATAATCCGGCGTCCAGCGCTTCGCGGTGCGCCGTGAAAACATTTTCCGACGTGAAGGGTTTACGCAGATTCTCCAGCACCTGATCGGATAAAGATTCCGTGCCGAATTCCACGTGGGTCAAACCGGCATCCGCCAGACGCTTGAAGTAATCGGCTGGAGGAACGGTGGAGGCAAAAAAACCTCCCCAGGGGATCGACACGCCCGCCTTCGTAAAAGCCTTCGCCACCTGAGCGCTGTGTTCGTAGCTGGCATTGAAGGCGGAATCGGTAATAAAAATATATTTGGCACCGGCATCCTGTAATGCGCGGGCGCTGCGGGCGATCTCCTCCGGATCATAGCATCGCATCTTACCGCCCTCGATATGGGGATAGGTACAGTAGCCGCAACGGAAGGGACAGCCCCGTTTTGTCTGGAGATTGAGCATTCCCCCGTACGCAAGATAAAAGCGCGTGTGAGTTTCTTCGGGATCAAAATGTCTGTTGAGTCTTCCGCCAAAAGGTTCGTAGACAATATCCGTTTTAACGCTGGTCAGGACACCGGGAATTTTGTTCACATCCTCATTTTTCTCCCACGCGTCCAGAAGCAGTGCAAGTCTTTCGCCTTCCCCCACGATTCCGTAATCGGCATCGAGCGCCTGCATGAACTCGCGGGGAAAAATCGTGAAGCCGCTGCCGCCCAGAATGATTTTAGCCCTGGAATTTTTTCTGATCTGGCCGACTAACGTCTCGTATTCGGTAAGAAAACTGCGACAGTTGATCGCATCGGTATTATCGATGTTTCTGATGGAAATTCCCACAACATCGGGAGAAAATTCCCTGATCATTGCTTCCAGTGTTTCCGGATGGGGAAAAACGTTCAGATCGACAATTTTTGTCCGGTAGCGGTAATCCAGGCAACCGGCTACATAATCCAGCCCCAGCGGATACACCGGATACGGGTTTTTCAGAGTATTGGCGGAAATCAACAGCACGTTCATCATAGGAATAGTGGTTGTTTTGCGCACAATGACATTAAACCGTTTTTTTCTGATGATTGAGGATATGATCGGCCAGCGCGCTGACGGAAGCGAAAACCTTTACCCCCAGTTTCTTGCTATCGATCTTGACGCCATAATCCTTTTCGATCATCATGACCAGTTCCAGCACATCGATGGAATCGATTCCCAGATCACCGCCGACCAACCGTTCATCGTCCTGGATGTCATCGGGGCCGACATCAATCAACCCCAGTGTCTCGATAATTTTGATTTTCAGTTCTCTTATCATTTCTTCGGTGTTACTCATTCGCATCTCCTGTCATGTCGATATTTTTATTCGGCTTGGAGGCGATTATTTTCGCTTCGTCACCGAGAATTTTCTCCAGCACCACTCTCACCACACATTTTCCGAGCGTTTTCGCATATTCGGGGCCGGTAAGATACATCCCCAGCATCATGATCAGCCACGAAAAACCGTAGGCCAGAGGAATGCCTATAACACCAACCATCGGTTTTCGCAACCTGGCAGCCATAAGCCCCACCATGAAGAACAACGGCAGAACGATGATGTAACTTAAAACAATCAGAACGATTCCGATGGTCACGCCAAGGGTGTGTTTCTCTTTCAGAAGACTCAAATCCGCGCATTCGTTAATGGCGTTCCGGCAGAATTCTTTTCGGGCAAAATAGGCCGCCGTTTTTTTAACGATATTCAAAATATTTCCCTAAAAAACCAACGATCAATATTTTAATGATATTTTTCAGCAGAACCGGAAGAACAGCCTTGATGATCAGACGGATTACCTTTCCATGATTCCGCCGATCGAATATTTTGAACGGCGCGGGTAATCTTTGTAGGCAATATCCTTGAAAACACCGACACGGGCCTGTCCGACAGTGTAAATCAATTCATGATCCACATAAACGCGTCCATCGCCGATGACGATGCTTGCGCCGGATTCCTTCAGCATCGAATAACGACGCACATCAACTTCATAGCGAACACATTTGTTAAAAGGGCGAATCTGACCGTTGAAAGCAACATCGCCGCACCCCAATGCCCTGCCTGTTCCCAGTGCACCCCTCCAAACGCAGAAAAAACCCAGCAATTGCCATAATCCGTCCACCCCGAGACATCCGGGCTGTACCGGATCGCCCTGGAAATGGCACTGAAAATACCAGGCGTCCGGTCTGATATCCTGTTCCGCAATTATTTTACCTTTCTTGCCGTCACTTTCAATGGACAATATGCGATCCACCATCAGAAAAGGCGGCGCCGGAAATTTCGCGTCAAAATGTTCCGGCGGATCGTCGACAAGCTTGCCGTAAGCAAACGCCAGAATTTCTTCAAAATCAAACCGGGCTCTCTTTAAAAATTCCTGATATTTCATAATGGTTTCCCGCTTTGCTGAAAGGTCAACAACAAAAAACGTAAGATTTTATTTTAATTCTATTTTGCATCCACTATCGAAAAAGGATTCTTTTGTCAAAAGAAAAATGGATGCAAAATCTTTTTGACATTTCAATGGCACGAAATGCATAATTAGGCTATAAAATTTATGAATAACGTTGCACAAGGAGAACATTCATGAACAGATCCGCTCTTCACAAAATCAGCTACGGCCTTTACATCGTCACGTCCGGTCAGGACGGTAAATTCAACGGTCAGATCGCCAATTCCATGTTTCAGGTTACCTCCAGCCCGGCAACCGTGGCCATCAGCATCAATAAGGAAAACTACACGCATGCATTGATAAAAGAAAGCCGGAAATTTGTCGTTTCGATCTTGTCCGAGGCGGCGCCGATGACGCTGATCGGTCTGTTCGGATTTAAAAGCGGCCGTGACGTCAATAAATTACAGAATGTAAAGGTAAAAACCGGCGTGACCCAGGTGCCGATCGTTCTGGACAATAGCGTATCCTACATCGAAGTCGACGTGCAAAAAGAAATGGATTGCGGAACTCATACCATTTTCATGGGCAATATTGTCGACTGCGACATGATCAGCGACGCCGTACCCATGACCTACGCTTATTATCAGCAGGTTAAAGGAGGTAAATCGCCGAAAACCGCTCCGACATATTCCAAAGAAGAACCGGCCGTCGCGGCTCCTCAGACCGTAGCGTCTTATATTTGCAGCGTCTGCGGCTATGTTTATGATCCGGTCAAAGGCGATCCGGATAACGGCATTGCGGCCGGAACAAAATTTGAAGATTTACCGGATTCCTGGACCTGCCCCATCTGCGGCGCGGATAAATCAAAATTTGAAAAAGAAAAATAAACCTTTGCCACTTTGTTCAAGTATCACTATGGGGGAAACATTTTTCAATGTTTTCCCCATATGCGCATTAACAGGATTTCCGTCGAGCAGCCCCTCCGCCGCAACATAAATTATTCTGTTTTGATCATCTCTTTACTGAACATCCGGAAGGGTAAGGAAAACATCCACAAGCTCCGCATCGAACATTTTTCCCTTCTGCTCTTCAAAAAACTGCCGGACCTCTGTTCGGCTCCAGGCCCTGCGGTACGGCCGGTCTTCCGTCAATGCGTCGTAAACATCGGCGATGCAAATGATTCTTGCAATTAAAGGAATGTCTTTTTCGTGAAGCCCTTTGGGATATCCTTTTCCGTCCCAACGCTCGTGATGATGCACAATGCCTTCAAGAATCGATTCATAGGAGGGAATGGAAGAAATGATATCGGCGCCGGCCTGCGGATGCTTCTTGACGACAGCAAACTCCTCGTCGGTCAATTTTCCCGGTTTATCCAAAATCTGTTCGGGTACGGCAATCTTCCCGATATCGTGGAGAATAGCGGAAATCGTCAGGGCGCGCATTTCATCCTCATTGAAATGAAGATTATGTCCGATGGCTTCCGCAAATTTGGTCACCCGCTCACTGTGACCGGCTGTCCACGGCGATTTGGCATCAATGGCCCGCGTCAAAGCAATCAGGATGCCGATAAAAATATTTTCTCTTTCCTTGGTCGAATCCAGAATCCGGGAAGCCATGATATTGAGCGCATCCGCCAGTTTGCCGATTTCATCCTGACGATTGCTCGTAAAACGGCGTTCATATTGTCCCGATGCGATGGCCTCCGCCTCCCGGGATAGTTGTTCTATGGGCCGCGCCAGGAGGTAACTGAAGATATGCCCCATCATATGACAAATCACGAGCAGCAAAACGAAAAAGAAAAACGCCTTGTAGATATTTTCCCGAAGAATCTTGAGGATGCCGACACGGTAAATGTCAAAGGCGAGAAGTTGCGTATAATTATTTTTGTCCGGGCTGATATTAATCTTCACATTGACTTTATCATGTCGTCCGTAAAAAAATTTTGACGATGTCGTCATCTTCCGACTTTTTGCCACTTCCAGCAATCCGGCAAGTCCGGGATTGCTGATTATTTCGGATGTGACGATCCCCTGTTCATCGGTAAACGTATGCTGCCACTGCCCGTCTTTCTTAAAATAAAGTTCGAATTGAACGGGCAGCAGCACCACCTGCATGGCTTTTGCCATATGAACAATATTGGTCATCTTCTGATCAATGAATTTAAGAAGTTCGCCCTGATTTTCACGCAGATCTTCCCTGGACATGTACGTCAGGTATTCTTCTACCGAAACCGATGCCTGTCTGATTAACGTGTTGGTTGAAGAAACCGCGAGATAAATGAGAACGGCGTAACCGATCACCAGGCCGAAAATTGTAAAAGAAAGTGTCAGCCTTCGGGCCAGGGAAGGTTTCCAGAAAAAGAAAAAATCTTTCAGGGCTGATTTTATGGGGCTGTCTGTCATTTCAGAGACGTTATTTTCCTATTTCAAATCAATTTTGGTTTATCATAGCATGAAAGGATGGCTGAGAAAAATTCTTTTTCATGATCGTTGTTGACGGTAGGAAGCGCTGGTCGAATGATCCAGTAGATTTGATTATCCCCGACGCGAAACAAAGCGGATTCAGGAACTCTCTGATGCTGAGAATATATACTCCTTGAGTCGGTGTTGGATCTCGATTCCTGATTGACATACCCTGATAAATCACCTATGCTTTGCGCAATTCGAAAAGGAATTCATTCTCTTATGGAATACAAAAACGTAGACGATGTTCAATCCAGTTTGACAGATGCCGGATATATTCCGTCGCGGGAAATTGCGACAGTCGTTTTTCTGGCGGCAGCGACCCAGAAACCGGTGCTGGTCGAGGGACCGGCCGGCGTCGGCAAAACGGAACTGGCCAAAGCCATCGCCCGCTCCCTGGAGCGCGATCTGATCCGGCTTCAATGTTATGAAGGTCTGGACGAAGCCAAGGCGCTTTACGAATGGGAATACGCCAAACAGCTCCTTTACACCCAGATGGTCAAGGACAGACTCAACGACATCATCTCTTCCGCCGCCACTCTTACAGAGGCGGTGGATCAAATTGCCGCGCAGGAAGACGCTTTCTTCTCCGACCGTTTTATTCAGCATCGGCCGCTGCTGCAGGCGATCAGTTCGGAAAAACCTGTCGTGCTTCTCGTGGATGAAGTGGACAAGGCCGATCCGGAATTTGAGGCATTTCTTCTGGAAATATTAAGTGATTTTCAGGTGTCCATTCCCGAACTGGGCACCCGCAAGGCCATTCAGATTCCCTTTGTGCTGCTGACATCCAATAACTACCGCGATATGAGCGACGCACTGAAGCGACGCTGTGTTCATCTCTACATTGATTATCCGGCGCGGGACACGGAAATTTCCATTGTGCGGTTGAAGATTCCGGGCATCGAAGAAAAACTCTGCGACGCTCTTGTGGACGCAATCCGCAAAATTCGCAAGCTGGATTTGAAAAAAAATCCGAGCATTTCGGAAACGATTGACTGGGCGCAGTCGCTGATTGCTCTGCAAATCAATGAACTGACACCTGAAGTTGTTTCGGAAACGCTGAATATCATCTGCAAATATCAGGCGGATATGGAAAAAGTCCGTAAAAACATCAACCGGGTCCTGCAGTAGTTTAAAATGTCATTCCGAATTCCGACGTCTCGGGATGAGAAATCTTTACGATGCTGATATCTGAAGACTTCTCCCCAACGTAGCAAAACGATAGCCTTCAGTCGAATTGACATAACGCTTATCGTGGAGTAGGATCCCGTATATGCGGACGGCTAAATGACAGAACAATCGATTATTTTTATCTGTAATTTATGGTCGGGCTTATTCAACAATTTGTTTCCTGCTGCAGGGCGTCGGGCATGAGGATTTCGACATCCGAAGTCCTGGACAGCCTCCATCAGATGAAACTGATCAATCCGGTGGACGAGCAGCAATTCCGGTCGATGCTTCGTTCCAATTTTGCCAAAAGTATGCGCGAGGTTCAGCACTTTGACCGGCTGTATCATCTTTTCTTCCATGAAATGCGCATAGACACATCCGATATCCGGCAGGCGGCCGATTATTCCACCGAAATCAACATGACGGGAGATGCTCTTAAAAAAATCCCCCATGACAATCCGATATACGATGCCGTAGTGGATTTTTTGCAGGGGAACCCCATGGCGCTTCTACGGGAAATGCGCCGGATTCGAACGGAAGAAGACGTGACCATGCTGCGTTTCAATCTGGGACCGCTGGGCAACCGCCTTAATGTGATGCTGCAAATCAACAAGGCCGCGTCCGACGCCCGGACCCTGGTGGAAGATCATTACAGGAAAACGGATGCTTCAGCCGGGCGCAAGCTCGCCGCCTATTTCGAAGAACGGGTAAGTGCCGCCCGTTCCATGCTCGTTTACGAACCGCAACAGGGAGAATCCGGCACCCGGAAAACAAAAACGGAAGAGCAAAAACTCAAAGGACTGGGCGAAAAATCGTTTTCTTCTTTCACCCGGCAAGAAGTTGAAGAAATGCGCGAAGCCATCGACAAGATGGTGCGCAAACTGAAAAATATTGTCAGCCGCCGATACGCCGTCCGCAACAGGGGAAGCATCGATATCAAAAAAACACTGCGCGCATCGGCCAAATACAACGGGGTTCCGGTGGACGTCAAATACCGCAGCCGGGCGAAACGCAAAAGCCGCATTGTCACGCTCTGCGATGTGTCCGGTTCCGTCTGGGCGGCGGCGCGTTTCATGCTGAATCTGCTTTACGCCCTGCAGGACTGCTTTGACAAGGTCAACAGTTTTGTGTTTATTGATCATCTTTCGGACGTCACGTCCATTTTTGAAAAAAATGAAATCAACGAAGCGATTCGGCTGGTATTGGAAAAACCGGATATCAATTTCAACGCATCAACCGATTACGGGGAAACGCTGCGCAATTTTAAAAAGGATTACATGGACCTTCTGACCAAGAAAACAACGCTGATTATTGTCGGCGACGGCCGCACCAACTACATGAACCCCGAAGATGCTATTTTAGGCCAGATGCGTGAACGCTGCCGGCGGATTATCTGGCTCAATCCCGAGCAGGAAAATCTCTGGAGTTCCGGCGACAGCGAGATCGGGTCTTACATGCCGCATTGTCATGAGGTGCGTCAGTGCCGCAATGTCAACCAATTATTTTCTTTTATAGAGGAACTGGTTTTATAAAATGCAGACGACAACAAAGGATCAATCGTACAGCTGGATTTCACGTTTTGCCATTGAACACGTCGCTTCACGCAACGATTTGCAGACGATGCAGGATTTTCCGCTGGATATCTGGCAAAAAATGGGAGAAGCGGGATTTTTTAAATTGGGCATCTCTCCGCAATTCGGCGGCAGCGGAGGAGGATTAACGCAACTGGCCGGCGCCGGAGAGGTATTCGTCCGCAGCGGTTTCAACATGGGACTGGCTCTGTCCTGGCTTTATCAGCAGATCATCGCCATTCATCTGATGTCCGGTTTCGGCACGGAAGAACAAAAAAAACGTTATCTGCCCCTGATGGCCAATGGAAGTCTGACGGTTTCTTTTGCCGTTTCCGAACCGAAACACGGGGCGCGGCCGAAGCTCTTGACGTCCACAGCCGATTTGCAGGATACATCCTACATCCTCAATGGAGAGAAAACATATCTGACCAATGCGCCGATTGCCGGCCTTTTCATCGTGATCGCCATCACCGGCCGGGATAAAGATCAGAAGAGGTTCAGCGCCTTTCTGGTGCCCGCCGATCATGAAGGCCTAATGATCAAGCCCAGGCTTAAATTCGATTTCCTGAAACCTGCGCCGCACGGCGGCATCAAATTAAACAATTGCCGCATCCCCGCTTCCGCCATCTTGGGAGAAAAAGACTCCGCCTATGCAAATATCGTCATCCCGTTTAGCGATGCGGAAAACACGGTGCTGATGGGCGCGGTCACCGGAGGCATGGGCGCGGAGCTCATGGATCTGATCATGGAAAGCGACAAACGCAACATTCATAAAGATAAAGCGCTGCAAAGCGAAGTCGGCGCGCTGGATTCTCTGCTGGAAACGATGCGCGCCATTGTCCGTGAAACCGCCAAGAAGGTTGATGAACGCGACAATGCCGCCGTTCCGCTGATCGTCACCTTCAAAGAACTGGCAGCCGGATTTCAGGCCCGAATCGCCGCCGCCATCGCCAAATGGGATATTAAAACTCCGGACCGCTTCAAGGTTTTGCAGACCGATATTAACGTCCTGGGAGCATTGCAGGAAAAAACCCTTCAGGACAAGCAGGCGAAACTGGGCGATGAACTGCTTCACGGCGCGCGATAAAGATTGTTCCATCGATTCGAAGAGGGTTGAGTCTTTCATGGTATGATGACGTTGTTATGGATCCTTGCTGTTTTGTTCATCCTGATCGGCGTCGCCGGAACGCTGATACCGGCTCTTCCGGGCGTTCCGCTGATCCTGATCGGCGTGCTGATCGGCGCCTGGATCGACGATTTTCAGCGCATCAGCGCAGCGACAGTTGTGGTGATGGTGATCCTGACGGTCCTCGGTGTGGTGATTGATTACGTTGCCGCAGCGTTATCCGCCGGGCGCGCGGGGGCAAGCCGGCAGGGACTGATCGGTGCAGTCCTGGGAACCCTCGCGGGCCTGTTTACCGGATTCTGGGGGCTTTTATTCATGCCGCTGGCCGGGGCCGCCATCGGCGAATTCATCGCCCGTCGGGATATGTTGCATGCGGGAAAAGTCGGTGCCGCCACCTGGTTCGGACTGGTCATTTCTGTTGTGGTGAAACTGGCAATTGCCTTCACGATGGTCGGCGTGTTTATCGCTGCGCTGCTGATCTGAGAAAAGATTGACCCGGCCGCAAAACCGGCTCCGGATACAGGATGCAGCCATGAATGAAAAACTTCTGAAACCCTACAGGATTTTTCTCAAAGATACCATCCGTAAAGTCACTGACTTTTCTCAGACGGATCAGAGCAGAGGGATCCCTCCTCCGCCCATCGAAAAACCCTACTCAGGCACCGCCCGGCGCCTTGATCTTGTGCGCTATGACCAGTTTCAAAACATCGGCACACTTGATCTTAAAACAGCCATCCGCAACCGCGAAAGCAGGCGAACCTACGGCACGCAACCCCTTACCCTCGGAGAATTGTCTTTTCTCCTGTGGGCAACGCAGGGAATCAAACAAATCCTTGACGCCGGTCACGCCTTGAGAACGGTTCCTTCGGCCGGTTGCCGTCACGCTCTGGAAACGTATTTGTGCATTCTGAACGTTCAGGGAATCGCTGAGGGCATTTACCGTTATCTCCCGTTGGAGCACCAGCTGTTGCATGAACAGACCGTGGAAAATCTAAAACTAAAAATCCGTCAGGCGGTTTTCGGCCAGCGTTATCCCGCAGACGCGGCGGCTACATTCATCTGGACGGCCGTTCCCTGCAGAATGGAGTGGCGTTACGGTATTGCCGCTCACAAAGTCATCGCGCTTGATGCCGGTCATGTCTGCCAGAATCTTTACCTTGCCTGCGAAGCTATCGGCGCCGGAACCTGCGCTCTGGCCGCTTATGATCAGGAAGAAATGGACCGGCTGCTCAGCATCGACGGCGAGGAAGAGTTCACGATCTATCTGGCCTCTGTTGGAAAAAAACCGTTTTGATACCGGGAGGCGGTCAACCCGTCCGTTACCCGCGCGCGATTTTCTTTTCCCACACGCGGCGCAGCCGCAGGGAATTGCTCACCACCGAAAACGAACTTAGGGCCATGGCGGCGGCGGCAAACTCGGGACTGAGCAGTATGCCAAAGAAAGGATACAAGACTCCCGCAGCCACGGGAATGCCGACAACATTATAAATAAACGCCCAGAAGAGATTCTGCCTGATCGTGCGCATGGTGGCCTGTGATAGGCTGATCGAGTCCGGTACGCCCAGTAAATCATCGCGGATCAACGTGATGTCGCCGGATTCAATCGCCACGTCCGTTCCCGCCCCGATGGCAATACCGACATCGGCGACCGCCAGCGCAGGCGCATCGTTGATGCCGTCGCCGACCATGGCGACAATCTCGCCGGCATCCTGCAGATTTTTTATTTCCTCCGCCTTTTTCCCCGGCAGGACATTGGCCATAACTTTTTCAATGCCCAATTGTCTGGCGATGGCGCGGGCCGTACCGTCGTTGTCTCCCGTAATCATTGCGACCTTCATTCCCCTGCTCTGGAGACGCTGGACCGTCCGCGCAGCCGATGCTTTCGGCGTATCGGCCAGGGCAATCAAACCCACAACCGATTTTCCCAAAGCCAGATAAACAACCGTCTTTCCTTCTCCGGTCAGCCTTTCCGTAGAAAGGTTCCAGTCATCAATGGCAATGCCTTCGTCTGTCATTAAGAAACGGTTGCCGATAAGAACACGTTGGCCGTCCATCAGGGCTTTGGCTCCCAGACCGGACAGCGCCGTGAATTTTTCAACCGTTTCGATTCTCACGCTTTTCTGTTCGGCTTTCCGCACAATGGCGCGGGCCAGCGGGTGTTCGGAACTTTTTTCCAGGGCTGCGGCGAACGACAGAATCTGCTTTTCCTCATAACCGTCCGCGGTCAAAATATCGGTAACATCCGGTTCTCCCTTTGTCAGGGTGCCCGTTTTATCAAAAACGATCACCGAAAGTTTATGGATTTTTTCCAGCGCTTCGCCGCCTTTGATTAAAATGCCGCTTTGCGCTCCCAGGCCTGTGCCCACCATGATGGCTGTCGGTGTCGCCAGTCCCAGAGCGCAGGGACAGGCAATCACCAGCACGGAAACGAAACTGATCAAGGCACGGCTGAAATTCCCTTCCGCGGAAAGGAAATACCAGACGGCAAAGGTCATCAAGGCAATCAGAAACACGGCCGGAACAAAAACGGAGACAACCTTATCCGCCAGACGCTGAATCGGAGCCTTTGATCCCTGAGCTTCTTGCACCAGACGGATGATTTGCGCCAGCGCAGTTTCTGCGCCCACGCCGGTCGCCTGAAACGTAAACCCGCCTGTTGTGTTCATCGTGGCGGCAAAAACCTTTTGTCCCGCCACTTTACTAACCGGGATACTTTCACCGGTCAGCATGGATTCGTCGATGGTCGATTCCCCCGACAGTATCGTGCCATCCACGGGAATCCGTTCCCCGGGCCTGACAAAAACGACATCGCCAATTCGTACCTCATCCACGGCGACGTCGAGTTCCTGACCCTCCCGGATGAGATGCGCTGTTTTCGGCTTTAATTGTATCAGGTTTTTTATCGCCATGGACGTCTTGCTCTTCGCCCCGGCTTCCAGAAGTCTGCCCAGCAGAATGAGCGTGACAATCATGGCCGCACCGTCATAATACACATGCGGTGTAATGCCCGCCGTAGTAAAGAATTGAGGGGAAAAAGTCGCGGCGGCCGAATAGGCGTAAGCTGAAAAAGCGCCGACGGCAACCAGTGTGTTCATGTCGGATGTTTTCTGAAGGGCGGCTTTGTAGGCGCCGATAAAAAAGCGGCTGCCCACCCAGAAGACCGCCGGGGCGGTCAAAACGAACAGCAGCAGGAGCATGATCCGATGGGGAATGAAATCCAGAAAAGGAAACCAGTGCTGCATGGAACCGAAAAAAATGATGACACTTAAAACGGCTCCACAGGCAACTTTCAGTTTCAGTTCCCGGAGTTCTTTAAGACGCGACGCTTCGATGGGATCGGCAAGATGATTTTTGATTTCGCCCAAATATTCATACCCCTGTTCGGCGACAACCCTGGCAAGCGCCGCCGGGCCTTCCCATTGCGTCGAATGCATGACGGTTGCATGTCCGTTGGCAAGATTGACAACCGCGTCTCGCACACCGATTACGTCTTTGATGGCATTTTCCACGCGCCGGACACAGGCGGCGCAGGTCATGCCGCCCACGGCAACAACGGTTTTCTTGAGCCCCCCGTCCGCAGGCGTTTTATTCAACAACGTCATACCCCGCTTTTTTGATCGCTGCCGCAACGACAGCGGAATCGACAGGTTTTATCTCCTCATAAGTCGCCACACCGTTTTTCAAATCCACTTCAACATTCCGGACGCCATCCACAGCATTCAGGGCCTTCGTCACCGCCATGACGCAATGCCCGCAACTCATTCCTTTGATTTTTATGCTTTTCATTTCATCACCCTCCCTATATTCATTTTAGTTTAATAATTTTTTTGATAATAGCAAGGTGAAACAGGGTTCTTTCGGGATTTTCCCAGAAACGTTTTGTCCTGATATCCTGCTTGATTTAAAATGTATTCTGTATTATTGAAACCCCTATAGAAAAAAATTATCCTCCATCGTGATCCACGGGGATATTGATAGGCGACATTTTCATCTTTTTTTACAGGATTAACAATGATCATTCGCTGTTGGGGTTCCAGAGGGTCCATCCCTGTATCGGGCAGACTGTATCAGCGCTACGGCGGCAATACCACCTGCCTTGAAATCAGGACAAAAGACAACAACATATTGATTGTCGATGCAGGCTCCGGAATCCGCGAGGCAGGCAACGCCCTGCTGGCGGAGGGCAGTTTGAATTTCACGCTTCTGCTGACGCACGCCCACTGGGATCACATCATGGGATTTCCCTTCTTCAAACCCATCTATTCCTCTAAAATCCGAATGGACATCCGGGGATGTCCCTTCGCCCAGACCTCGATAAAAAAAATGCTTTCCCGGATTATGGCGGCTCCTAATTTTCCGGTCAATTACAGTCACATTCGTGCAAAGATTGTATACCACGAAACCTGTTTCAAACCCGTCTATCGGCTGGGCGATATGCTCATCACCCCCATTGCCCTGAGTCATCCCAACGGCGGAACCGGTTACAAATTCGAGGAAGACGGCAAAACGTTCATCTTTCTCACAGACAATGAACTGGGTCACAGACACCCCGGAGGACTCCCGTTCAGGCAATATCTGGCATTTTGCCGAAATGCCGATCTGCTCTTCCATGACGCGGAATATAAAGAGGCAGAATACAAAAAAACCCGCGGTTGGGGACATTCTTCCTATAAAGATGTCTTGAAACTGTCGCTTGGGGCCCGCGTGAAAAAACTGGGACTGTTTCATCACAATCAGGAGAGGACCGACCCCGATGTCGATGCGATTCTGAAGGACTGCCGCGACACCGTCAAAAAAGAAGGCGGGAAAATGAACTGTGTGGCCGTCGGCCAATCCATGCAGTTTACGCTTTAATTTTTCAACGCGTTTTATAAACAAGATATCATGCTTTTTTTATTACACATTGTCCTGATGGTGATTGCAACGCTGGGCATCATGGCCGGAGTGAGTGCCGCCATGTTTTTCCGCAGAAAGAAAAACTGGCTGAAAATTCATAAAACCCTCAACACTTTGAGCCTGGCGGGAATCACTGTGGGAATCATCATGGCATTTTTCTATGTTGCCGGCACCGGCGGAAAACATCTCAACGATGTTCATCAGATGACCGGGCTGGCAGCGTTTACCGTTGTCCTCATCGCCATAGCTCTGGGACATTACCAGTTCAAAGCCCTCAACAAATCGGCCATTCGGGCGGCGCACCGCTGGATGGGACGCGTTTCGATTTTCATCCTGGCAGCCGCCGCCTTTCTGGGATTGAGGCTGATCAATCTTCTCTAACCGGCCAATGCCGCAATCGTGAGCCGTTTTTCGTTATGTTTCTTCCCACAACCCGCGACGAATTAAAAAAATTGAAATGGGACAAACCCGATATCATTCTGGTGACCGGTGACACCTACATCGACAGTCCTTTTATCGGCGTGTCCGTCATCGGCCGCGTTCTGGTCGATGCCGGCTTTCGTGTAGGCATTATCGCTCAGCCCGACTGGCATAAGCCGGACGATATCAGCCGACTGGGCGAGCCTCGGCTTTTCTGGGGAATCACCGGCGGCTGCATGGATTCCATGGTCGCCAACTACACGGCGACGAAGAAAAAAAGGGAAAACGATGATCTGACTGCAGGCGGAAAAAACAACCGTCGTCCCGACCGCGCCGTTGTGGTGTACGCCAATCTGATCCGCCGGTATTTTAAGGAGACCAAGCCGCTGGTACTCGGCGGTATCGAAGCCTCCCTGCGCCGCATCGCCCATTACGATTTCTGGTCGGATTCCATCCGCCGGTCGATTATGTTCGATGCCCGTGCCGATGTGCTGGTCTACGGCATGGCGGAAAAAGCCGTCGTCGAACTCGCGCAGGCTCTGCGCGACGGAAAAGACACAACAGATATCCGGGGCATCTGTTATCTTGCGTCCGCCCCCCCGCCGCAAAACGCACTGGAACTGCCCGCTTATGAGGATGTGCTTGCGGACAAGAAAACATTTATCAGGATGTTTAACAGGTTCTATTGCAACGGCGATCCGCTGACAGCGAAGCGCCTGTATCAAAAGCACGGCGACCGTTATCTTGTGCAAAATCCCCCGCAGCCGCATCTGACAACGCCGGAACTGGATCATATTTATGGACTTGATTTCACGCGCGACGTTCATCCCTTCTACAGCGCCCGGGGCAATGTCAGGGCGATAGAAACCATTACGTTTTCCATAACGTCTCATCGCGGTTGCTACGGTGAATGTAATTTCTGCTCCATCGGTCTGCATGAAGGACGCACCGTTATCAGCCGTTCAGAAAAATCCATTCTGGATGAGGCGCAAAAACTGGCCGGACGTTCCGATTTTAAAGGCTATATTGCGGATGTCGGCGGATCGACGGCCAACATGTACGGCATCGAATGCGCGAAAAAAATCAAGAAAGGGGCCTGCAACGGCAAACGATGTCTGTCCCCGAGGGTATGCGACGCCTTGCCGGCGGATCACAGCCGGCAGATCAATCTATTGAGAAATCTGCGAAATGTCAGAGGCGTCAAAAAAGTTTTCGTGGCCTCCGGCATCCGATACGATCTGCTTTTAAACGACAGGGCACACTGCCTGGCGTACATGAAAGAACTCGTCGAGCATCACACCTCCGGTCAGTTAAAGGTCGCGCCCGAACATAGCGAATGGCCGGTTCTGAAGCTCATGGGCAAGCCGCAGGCGCAGGCCCTGCTGAATTTCAAACATCTTTTTGAAAAAACATCCGCCGTTTCAAAACGCAAACAGTTTCTCACCTATTATTTCATTGCCGCTCATCCGGGATGCACGGAAGAGGATATGAGACGTCTCAAAGCGTTCACCACAAGAGAGCTAAAAACGAATCCCCGGCAGGTACAGATATTCACCCCGCTTCCCTCGACCTATTCGGCCCTGATGTACTTTACCGGTATCGATCCTTCGACCGGCAAAAAAATCTTTATCGAAAAGAACATGGAGAAAAAGGAAAAACAGAAAAACATCCTGATCGGGAATAAGAGGTCATAACCCCGAAAGCGCACCGGTTTTGCCGGCACTCAGCGGCAACGCCCCTCTTGTTGAACAGCGGTTAACAAATCACAGTCCCCCAATGCACAGGCCCTGTGTGCATCCGGACAACCCCGAACATCGTTTCGCTGCCTGAAATAACCATACGCCCTGTTATGGTAGGCCAGAGTAAAATCCGGGTTTCGTCTGATCGCTCCGTCATAATCGCTGATCGCCTGCTCATACCGGCCGAGATGAAAGTAAGCAAGTCCCCGGTCATGAAAGGCCCTGGCATGGTTTTGATCCAGGGCGATGGTTTGGCTGAAATCCTCAATGGCCTGTTGATACCGGCCGGTTTTTGAATGTACCATTCCCTTCATATAATGCGCATCGACCTCGTCGGGACGCAGACGAACGGCTGTCTGATAATCCTTCAGGGCTTCGTCATAATTCCGGATTGCCGCATAAACATTCCCCCGGTTGACATAGGCTCTGGCGTAACCGGGATTGAGAAAAACCGCCTTATTAAATTCCACAATGGCTGCTCGGCTTTTTCCTTCGAAATAAAGGGCATGACCCAGATAGTCGTGCAAAACGTAAACGTCTTTTTGAACTTTCACGGCGTGTTCCAGCAGCGTGACACTGTTTTGCCAGAATCCGCATTGACGCCATGACCCAAAAGCCAGCATCGCCAGAAAAAGAACCGCCGCCGGGAACATAATTTTTTTTCGATAGTTTTCTTCTTTAAAGAAAAGAGGGATTCCCCAGGCGATCATGAGGGCAATGCCGATCGACGGCAGATAATGGTAGCGGTCCGCCATGGCATCGCTGGATATCTGAACGATCTTGATCACCGGAAAAATGGTTACGGCATACCACAGCCATCCCGCAAGCAAATAGGGATGTCGTCTTCTCATCCGCACGACGGCAACGCTGACAACCGCAATGAAAATTACCGATCCGGCAAGTCGCAGGCCGGGAATCGAGTCCGGGAAAGGATAGAAAATTGAAAGCGTGACGGGCCAAAACGTTTTGATCAGATACGCTGCAAACGAAACGACGGCGTTGGCCAGGCGTAGATCAAGAGGATACTGTTTGATATCCGACGCTTTCAGATCGTAAAGCGTTATGATGACAACAAACACGGATAACAGAAAGAAGGGAGATTTTTCTTTTATTTGCCACAACAGGTTTTTCTGTACCGACACAAAACGCCTGAGCGGCCAGTAATCCAGCAACAGCAGCACGACCGGCAGGGTAACGACCATCGGCTTGCTCATCAGCGCGCATACAAAACCAAGCACGACCGGCCAATATCTTTGGATGACCGGTTTTTCCGTATAAACGACATAAAGGCAGAGGGTCAGCATCCAGAAAAAAGCGCTGAGAACATCTTTCCGTTCGGAAATCCAGGCAACGGATTCCACATGCAGAGGGTGCAACGCGAAAAAAGCCGCGATGAAGGCGCTCTTCCAGAGGGCGCCGGTCATACGGTGAAAAAGCCAGAAGAGCATCAGCGAACTCATCATGTGCAGCAAAAGGTTGGTCAGATGATAACCGCCGGCGTTCAAACCGAAAACCCGATAATCCAGCATGAAGGAAAACCAGACAAGGGGATGCCATAAATCGGCATATTTCGTGCTGACAGCCCAGATGAAGCTGTCCGCCGTCATGCCTGATGTGATATGCCGGTTGAAAATGACATACACCGGATCGTCAATGATCACAAACTCATATCGAATCAGCTGCGAAAAAACAGCCAGAACTGCTATGGCCAGCAGGGCATAAATCATTCCAGTCTGTTTGTCGGGAGGAATATTGATTTTATTCGGCATGATCGCTTTTTAACATATGTGAAGCAGGAGTTCAGCAATTTTCTGGACGAAAGTTTAGCTCGCCGGATGATTACCTGAAGCCGATCCGTTCATCTTTTCGCCGACTTTCCTATTTGCCATTGACTTTCCCTGAACATTTTTCCTATAATCTTTCATCGTCAATCTCCTATCTTCAGACTGGATTATCTTTAAAGAGGCGCCATGATTTCCAGACGCGATTTTTTAAAAACCCTCTCCGGACTGGCCGTGACCTCCGGCGGCACATGGATGATACTGTCCGATCCGTCCTGGCAGAGACTGTTTCAGGAAGGGCATGCGGGCCTTGCCTTCGGCGATTCTTATCTGGACGAGCTGATTAAATCGTCACCGAAAGCCCGCTACTGGAGGCCCCTGGAAATCAAGGGAAGCGTGACGCCGAAGGATCAGACACTCATCCAATGCCTGCTTTGCGCCAACAGCTGTGTCATTGCCAACGGTCAATGCGGCCGGTGCCGGACCCGCATGAATGTCAAAGGAGAATTGCGCAGTCTCGTATACGGCCGCCCCATCTCCGTCCATATCGATCCGATAGAAAAAAAACCGTTCTATCATTTTCTGCCGGGTTCGGCCGCTTTTTCGCTGGCCACGGCCGGATGTCCGCTCAAATGCAAATTCTGTCAGAACTGGGAAATTTCTCAGTCATCCCCGGAGGATTTCAAGGTGGCTTTTACACCGCCGGCAAAGCTCACGTCCGCCGCGCGTACAAGCCGCTCGCCGGTGATCGCCTTCACCTACAACGAACCGACGGTTTTCACCGAATATCTGACAGACATCGCGCGCAATGCCCGGCAACAGGGTATCCGCTGCGTCATGATCAGTTGCGGTTTCATGAACGAGGCGCCGCTCGCTGAAATGTGCGAAACGCTGGCCGCCATTAAAATCGATCTGAAAGGCTACAGCGAGGATTTCTATCGTTCGGCCTGCCAGGCGGAATTGAAGCCCGTTCTAAGAAGCATCAGGCAGATCGCCAAAAGCCGCGCGCATCTGGAGATTGTAAACCTGGTCGTCCCCACATTGAATGACTCGGACAAGATGCTGAAAGGATTGATCGACTGGGTGATGGGAGAAGTCGGCCCCGATGTGCCGTTGCATTTTTCCCGTTTTCATCCCGATTACCAGCTGCGCAATCTTCCGTCCACGCCCGTTGCCACGCTTGAACGAGCCTATCGTATGGCGCGTGACAGAGGATTGCATTATCCCTATGTCGGCAATGTCCCCGATCATCCGGGAAACAACACCTACTGTCCGAAATGCGGAAAGATCGTGGTTAAAAGACAGGGGTTTTTTATTACCGGGATGAATCTCCGCAACGGGCTGTGTACATTCTGCAAGAATAGAATTGCCGGCGTTTGGACCTGAAAGGAGAACCTACCATATGAAATGGCTGCGTTTGCTTTGTTTTTTGCCGGTGATTGTTTTTTTTCTGACGTCGGCCTGTCAGGCCAACAAAGACGCCGCTGACGGCGTCCGGGAACCGGCTTTTGCCGGCAAGTTCTATCCGGCATCCGCAGACAAACTGCGTCTGACCATCGAAAAGTATCTGCAAGACGCCTTGCCGCCCAGGGTCAAAAAACCGGTGGCCGTCATTGTGCCCCATGCCGGATATATCTTCTCCGGCCAGATCTGCGCTGACGGTTTCCGACAGGCCGGTCATCACCCGTACGATGTCGTGGTCATCCTGGGAACCAATCACACCAGCCCGGGCCTGCAGGGAGTTTCCCTCTATCCCGGCGAAGGATTTCGCACGCCTCTCGGCATTGCGGCAGTGGACAAAACCGTCATTGAGTCCCTGCTCACGGAATCTCCTGTCGATTGCATGCTGGACAAGTCCGCGCATGTCTCTGAACATTCGGTCGAGGTGATCGTGCCCTTTGTCCAGATTGTTTTTCCCAACGCTAAAATCGTTCCTGCGGTTGTCGGGACGCAGGACAGACACACCAGCATCCGCTTTGGTCAGGCGCTGGCAAAAGTTTTAAAAAACAAAAATGCATTAATTGTCGCCAGCTCCGATCTGTCGCACTATCCCTCACGGGATAATGCCGTCAAGGTTGACCGCCAGACGCTTGATGCGGTTGCCACACTCGATCCTGCCGTCTTCCAAAAAACGATACAGAACACGATGAGCAAAAACATTCCGAATCTCTCCACGTGTGCCTGCGGCGAAGCGCCGATTATCGCGGCACTAGCTGCCGCCCGATTACTCGGCGCCGATCGCGGGAACGTCATCAGTTATGCCAATTCCGGCGATGTCTCCGTCGGCGATTCCGCTCAGGTGGTCGGTTACGGCGCGGTCGTACTGACAGCCGGGCAAAAGGGGATTTCTTCTTCTCAAACGGATCTGCAGAAAACCGCGGCTGTCCCCTTCGATCTGGGCACAGCCGATAAAAAGGCATTGCTGGCCTTTGCCCGTGAAACCCTATCCCGTTTTTTTACGACCGACACGGTTCCTCTGGCACGGCATTTCCCAGCGCATTTGAATCACCCCCGCGGCGTCTTTGTTACGCTCAAAAAAAACGGCGCCTTGCGGGGCTGCATCGGCCATTTAATAACGGACGAACCGCTGGTCAAGCTCGTGGGCGCGATGGCGCTGCAGGCGGCACTTAATGACGGACGGTTTCCTCCCTTAACCGCCGAGGAACTCCCGGATGTCGACATCGAGATATCCGTGCTCACCCCGATGAAACAGGCGGCCCGCCCCTCCGACATTATGGTCGGCCGGGATGGTGTTGTGTTGAGCAAAGACGGACGTTCTGCTGTTTTCCTTCCCCAAGTCGCACTGGAACAGAGCTGGAGCCGCGATGACATGCTGGATCATTTATGCAGCAAGGCCGGACTGGAAAAAAGATGCTGGCGTCAGGACGCAACATTTTCAATTTTTCAGGCGATCGTATTCACCGAATCGCAGCTGAAATAAACGCATGACCGTTTATCTTTTATCCATCGGACTGATTTCCATCCTGGGGCAGGTTATCCTGCTCAGGGAATTGAATGTCTCTTTCTACGGTGTCGAACTGATCTATCTGTTCGCCTTGGGCATCTGGCTGTTCTGGACCGCCGTCGGCGTGATCGCCGGACGACGGATGGCTCTTCCGTCCAGGCATAGCCCGGCCGTTTTGTTCATCCTGTTCGGGATGATCCTGTTCCTGGACGTCGCCTTCATCCGTTCCAGCCGTCTGATCTTCGGCGGCGTACCGGGCGCCTATCTCGATTTTTTTCAACAGCTCCTTGTTGCGACCCTGTCGATTCTGCCCGTGGGACTTTTATCCGGACTTTTATTTCAGCAGACCGCCGGATTGTATGTAGACTCCGGCCGGACGCTGGCAGCCGCCTACGCGGTGGAAAGCGCCGGCGGTTTGATCGGCGGGTTATTCTCCACGCTGTTGATTATCTTGGACACCCAGAATCTTTTCGCCGCGCTGATCTGCTCGATCGTATCGTTTGCGACGCCTCTTCTGGGTGCTGGAAAGTCCCTGGGAGCTTTTTTGCGGCGGACGGCAATCGTGCTGCTTGCAATGTTTGCGGGCCTGATTTTCAATGCATCACCTTTGCATGACATCTCGACCCGTTGGAATCATCCGAATCTTCTGGACAGCAGCGACTCGCCTTACGGCAGAATCACCGTCACCAGAATGTTCGATCAGATTTCCGTATTCGAAAATGACGCCCTGTCCTTTGAAACGGAAGGAACCGATGCCGAATATTTCTGCCATCTGGTAATGCTTCAGCATCCTCATCCGCGGAAGATTCTGATTCTGGGTGGCGGGATGGAAGGCATCATCGGGGAAGCCTTAAAATACAGACCGGACCATATTGATTATGTGGAAATTAATCCCGTCATGACGAAGCTTGTTATGGAACACCTGCCGGAGTCCATCCGTCAGTCGCTCCAGTCACCCGAGGTGCGCATCATTTATGCCGATCCTAGGCGGTATCTCACAAACAGCGGGAGGTATGATCTCATCCTGGTCGGCATGCCGGAACCGTCATCCGGACAAGCCAACCGTTTTTATACACAGGAATTCTTTAAACAATGCGCGGCAAAACTTAAATCCGGGGGCCTTCTCGGATTTAAATTGCAAACGGCTGAAAATCTCTGGACGGGACCGCTGATCGGCCGCAATGCAAGTATCTATCATGCCCTGCGTTCGGTTTTTCCCGCTGTGCTTTTTCTGCCGGGCACGACAAACATCGTCACCGCATCGTTTGCGCCGCTGCCCGATACACCGGACATCATGACCGGCCGCCTGCAGCATCTCCAATTAGAGACCCGGCTGATTTCAGACCATTACATCCGCTACCTTTTTACCAATGACAGATTTGCCGCCGTCAAAAATCTCCTGAACGAAAAAAAGGACTTGCTCAATTCCGATATCAGACCGGTTTGTTATCAATACGCGCTGATCATCTGGCTGTCGAAATTTTTCCCTCGCGCGACGCTTTTTGATTTCTCCTCGATCATGGAGAAGACCTTGTTGCGATATCTGCCGGTCTGTTTCTTGATGGTCTTGCCTGTCCTCTTTCTGGTCAGCCGTTTCCTGCCCGGACTACGCCGCAAAATACTCGTGGCGGCGGCCGGTTTTGCAGGCATCGCGCTGGAGACGATCCTGCTGCTTTATTTTCAACTCAAATATGGCGTCATTTATCGGGATATCGGTTTGTTGCTGATGAGTTTTATGGCGGGCCTTGCGCTGGGCGCTTTGGCGGTTGATAAACTGATGGCGCGTTTTGCGGACCATCGCCTGGGAACCCGGCGGTGCGGCATTATACTTGTGGCCGGATCCTGCTGCCTTTGCGCGATAACCGCCCTCTTAATCAGAAACAGTCTGCCTGCCGGTCTCTGGCTGACCGGTCTCCTGCTGACTGCAACAGGTTTTATTGTTTCCGGGATCTTTGCCTATGCCAGTCTTTATGAGATTGATGATCAGCGCGCAATCATTTCACCTTTGTATGCGGCCGATCTGATCGGCGGATGTTTGGGGTCTGTGCTTGTCAGTCTGATTTTCATTCCGCTGGCGGGCATGGATACCACGATGTGGGGAATGCTTCTACTAAGCGTCTATGCCTTCCTGCTGTTGTAGCCGCCGGCGCTTCAACGCTCAATCCTTGGCATACGGTGTCCCCGCAGCAAGCCATGGATTTTTTTCAGACCATGGCGGCTGATCGTCTTTACTGAAAAGATCGTTCCCCATAACCAGACAATCCATGTCCGTCTGCATGAAGCACCGGTAGGCGTCTTCCGGCGTGCAGACCATCGGTTCGCCGCGAACGTTGAAGCTCGTGTTGACGAGTAGGCCCCAACCGCTTTTTTGCTTATACGCCTTGATCAGCTTCCAGAACCGTTCGTTTGTTCTTTTGCTGACGCTTTGGATTCTGGCGGAATAGTCGATGTGGGTCACCGCCGGGAGATCGGATCGCATGTGATAAAGCCTTTCGTACAGGGTCATCTGCCGCTCATTTTCCGGTTGCGGCCTGCGGCGATGTTCCTTCAGCCCGGCAACCAGCATCATGTAAGGCGACGGTCGGTCGAGATCGAAATATTCGGCCACGTCTTCTTCAAGGACGGCCGGAGCGAACGGCCTGAATTCTTCCCGGTATTTTATTTTCAGATTCAGTTTTTTTTGTGTGTCCGGCAGGCAGGGATTCGCCAGAATACTGCGATTGCCCAAGGCCCGCGGACCATATTCCATGCGTCCCTGGAACCAGCCGACCACCAGCCCCCGGAGGATCCGTTCCGCGACAACCGCACATAATTCATCGAAATCTTCGTAGTGTACAAACGATGCCTGGTATGTTTTGGCAGTGCGCTTGATGTCGTCCGATCCGAATTCAGGACCCAGGAAAGCGCCCGCCATGGCGTCCTGTTCCGACACGCTTTTTCTCGGCTGTTCCATCCCGACATGCCAAGCGGCAAAAGCCGCACCCAGCGCACCGCCGGCATCGCCGGCCGACGGCTGTATCCAGAGATCGTCAAATATTTTCTGGCGCAGCAACGCGCCGTTGGCTACGCAATTAAGCGCCACCCCGCCGGCCATAACCAGATAATTACTGCCGGTTAATTTTCGCGCGGTGCGTGCCATCCGGGAGACAACATCTTCAGTGATCTGTTGTATCGCCAGCGCCATATTCATGTAAGACTGTACGATCTCACTTTCCCGTTGTCGGCGGGGAATTCCGAACAGTTTTTCCCATTTTTCATCCCGGCACATGGTCAGACCGGTGGCAAAATCGAAGTAATCCATATTCAGAAGAATGGATCCATCCTCCCGGATATCCACCAGATGGTCCAGAATTTTTCTTCGGTATAAAGCGGTTTGCCCGGAGTCGGCATGACCGTACGGGGCCAGCCCCATGAGTTTATACTCGCCGCTGTTGACTTTAAACCCGCAATAACCGGTGAAGGCGGAATAAAGCAATCCGACCGAATGGGGAAAATCAAGTTCCCGAAGAATTTTGATGGACCGGCCCTCCCCCAGACCGATGGTGGCTGTCGCCCACTCGCCGACGCCATCGATCGTCAGAATGGCTGCCTTATCAAAAGGTGACGGATAAAAGGCGCTCGCGGCGTGAGAAAGATGATGTTCCGGAAAAAGCAGTTTGACCCGGCCCGGACCGATGCCGGCGATACCGTCGTGCAGCATTTTACGCATAAAAATTTTTTCTTTCATCCAGACGGGCATTGCGGCCATAAAACTTTTCAGTCCCCGGGGGGCAAATGCATGATAGGTTTCCAGAAGCCTTTCCAGTTTCAGATAGGGTTTTTCGTAAAAGGCCACACCGTCAAGATCCGCCAGGTGACGTCCGCCCTCCCGAAGGCAGTATGTTGCCGCATGGACGGGAAAGACGCTGGTATGTTTTTCACGGGTAAAGCGTTCCTCGTGAGCGGCGGCCACGATCCGGCCGTCAATCAAAAGCGCAGCGGCGCTGTCATGATAATACGCCGATATCCCTAGAATGGCAGGCGACATGTCTTCCTCTTAAAAAAGTGTATAAATGAAAGGCCCGACGGCTGATCCGCCCGCGAAGATCATCAAGGCTCCGCATAAAAGCAGCATCAGAATGATCGGCAGAAGCCAGAATTTTTTTCTGACTTTCAAAAAACCCCATACATCTCTGAAAAAATCCATGTTTGTCTCCCGCTTCAGTACGGATGTTTAATGTCATCCGCCCTGAATTCGTGCTCGCGTATTTTGAAAACCGAATGTTGATTTTTTTTCCATTCTTTCAACTGCAGCGTATCGTTGCCGAGGCCTCGCCGGACAAGACCGACGGGCAACACAAAAATCAAAAAAATCAGGAGCAAGATCAGCCGGGACATCACAGCGCCGAGGATGTGCGCAATGCCCAGCCAGACCATCGCCCACGGCTTGAATATCCTGGGCCAAACGATATTCAGAAAAAGCAGCAGCAGAGCAAAACCGTAAAAAAACGTTATGTCCGAAAAAAAACCTGCTATCAGACAAAGCAGCGCGGCAGCCATGCCGGCATCTTTGGCCTGATCGGTTGTGATTGCGTCGGGAATAAATTTCATTTTGTCTTTGTAATCTTTTCTGAAACGTACTTTGATTTTAATATCACAAGTCGGTCGGGAAAACCACTCTCATCATCGTGGCAAAGGTTATTTCCTCACCGGAGATTGCCGCAAGCGGTGATGATCCGGAATGGACATCCGAAAGAATGTTGTTGGTCTGTTCTGAAAATAATTCATTGCGGCATCCCCGCCACCGGTTCGCCGGATGATGTCAGACCGGGCAACGGTCGGTTTGATTTTGCAAAGACGACGGCAAATGCCTGTTTAGATTTCCTTGATGGTTCTTAATTTTTTACACCCGCCGTCCAGCCACAGGCAGAGATCCTGTAAGGTCACATTGCTTGAACATTTAAATTGCCGGGCCCCTTCCGGCAAGAATTCCCGGTCCTGCATGCTTTTGTAGATTTTGAGCGAACCGTCTTCGAACAGAACTATAAAAAATGACATGTTTCACCTTTCGATTGCAGAACGACAAACGTTTCTTACTGTGCCTTCGGACAGGGGCCTATATATTTGCCTCTGATCTTGTTGGACATCGTCATGGCCGGTTGTCCTTTCATTTTAAAACTGGTGGTCGACGCGCCGTTCATTGCCTTGTCCGTATAGGTTGTCGTTCCGGACGTCTGAACGACCCCTTCCTTGCCCGTACATTCCACCTGATAGCTGACAGTGCCGCCGCTGACCTTTTGGCTGATGATCTTACATTCAAAGTTTTTGTCTTTATTCTGGGGGACGGGATTGCCTTTCGTGATGCACTGACGAAACGTCGTGGGCGGCATGGATTGCGGCATGCCCTTCATTTCCACCTGGGAGGTGATTTCCCAAAGCCCTTCCTTCAGTTCGGCAAAAACGACGGTTGTCCAAAAAAGACAAACAATCATCACAAAGGAAAACAATATTTTTTTCATAATGCAAATCTCCTTGATGTCCTGAATTCAGCCGATGATCATCCATTCGCCTGTTGGATTCACCAGCCGATCAAACATGCAACGACTGCCTGTTGATGAATGATTATACTTTTACTTCCGGTGAATCGCAATCTATTTGTTCCCGTTGTTTAATTTCCCGCCGGATAACCGGTAATATCTCTGATGTCTCTGAACAACGGCTTGAGCCGTTCGTACATCTTCAGATACACCCGCCTGTAAAGATTGTCGTACAGACCGTGATTATCCTTATCCGGTTCAAAAACCCTGCCGGTCCGGGTCATGTTGGTAACCGCAGACGCAAAATCGGAATAAAGCTTAAGCCCGACCGCCGCGTCAATGGCCGCACCGAGTGCGGATGTTTCAAACGTGTGAGGACGTTCCGCCGCGATGCCGAAAATGTCCGCCGTAATCTGCATGGCCGCGTCGCTTTGCGAACCGCCTCCGGAAACTTTCAGCCGGGTAACCGGTATTTTCGTCTTCCGCTGGGTCAATTCCCCGCCCTCTCTCAATCCGTAAACCAGCCCCTCCAGAAGAGCCCGGTAAAGGTAGGCGCGGCTGTGCACATCGCCAAAACCGATAATTGATCCCTTTGCAAAAGCGTCCACTTCCCGGCCAGGCGTCCAGTAAGGCTGGAGCATCAGCCCCTTGGATCCCGCCGGCACATCCTGAATCAGGGAATCAAAGAATTTCTCCGGAGGTTCCGCTGTCTTCTCGGCAAGCATGCACTCCTGAAGGCCGAACTCTTCCTTGAACCAGCTGACCATCCAGAATCCCCGGAAGATCGACACCTCGGTATAATAAGTATCCGGAACGGAAGCGGGAAACGGCGGGATCATCGGATGAAGCTCAACATATTTGGGCGTGGCCACGTCAAACGTGGCAATGGTTCCGAAACTCAGACATCCGGTTTCCGGCGTGAGACAACCGGAACCGAGGATCTCGCAGCCCTTGTCCGATCCGGCCGCAAACACCGGCAGCCCCTCGGGAATGCCGGTCTCTGCGGAAGCTTTTTTCGTAATCGCACCCATCATTTCGGACGGTTTGACCAGGCGAGGAAGCTTTTCTTTTTCCACCTTGAAGATTCGCCACTTAAAATCGAACTTGCCCGCCCACTGGTAGGTCTTATTGTCAAACGGCAGATAACCGACATTGTTACCCGTCGAATCGACAAATTCGCCGGTGAGCCGATGCGTAAAAAATCCGGACAGCACCAGATATTTATGCGTTTTTTCCCAGATGTCCGGCTGGTGCTGACAGATCCAGTTCGCCTCGCATTCCTGAATGACGTTCTCCAGCGTATCCAGGAGGTTGACTGTTTTCAGAAGCGGACGAAGCGGCGCCGGTAGGATTTTTCTGGAGTCGGCCTTTCGCTGGTCCAGCCAGATAATCGCCGGCCTCAGCGGGTTGCCGTTCTGATCAACATTGACCATCGTGGCGCGCTGCGTCGTCAGCGTGACGCCTTTGACATGTTTTTTCAGAACTTCCTGGTCCTGCAACAACTGATGGGTTGTTTTGCAAAACACATCCCAGTAGTAGTCGGGCCGCTGTTCTGCCCAGCCGGGATGTTCGGAAAAATAAGGTTGAATGGGCGTTTTGACGATCGCCTTGATATTTCCCCGGACATCGATGAGAGCGGCCCGGATCGACTGGGTCCCCGCATCCACGGAAAGAACCAGATCCTGCGTTGTATTTTTTTCACCCGACATAGTCATCTCTCCTTTTTTTATGATTTCCGCGAATCATCGCGCTGCTTTCATCAATCCAGTCCGAGCTGACCGCCCGGATTCATGATGTTGCGCGGATCAAAATGTTTTTTGAGCGTCCGCAGAACGTCCAACTGTTCTTTGCCCAGATGTTTCTCCATCCACGGTCCGATCATCCGTCCCACGCCGTGATGGTGACTCAGCGAACCGCCGTGTTTCTGAATGTTGTCGATAATACCCCGCTGGAATTTCCGAAACTCTTCGGGATCTTTCATATGCGCAATAAAGATAAAATAGAGATTGGTCCCCTGCGGGTAAAAGTGAGAAGCGTGTGTCATGCACATGGTCTGCGGCCTGTTCTTGATATACGCGCGCACGCCCTGATGCAGACGGTGGAGATTGTCCCAGGTCACGGCAGCTTCCAGCGTATCGATCAGGATGTCGTAATCGCCAAGGTCTTCGCGCATATACGGTTCGGTATACCGGGTGTGCTCCCATTTTTTTGCCGCGTAACCGGTCAGCGATATCGCCCCGTGTTTTTTCGCAACCGTTTTGATTTTGCGCACCACAAGCTTCGTATAATCGCAATCGCCCTCGGCATTTCCCAGACTCAGACAGCGCTGCATGGGCTTGAATCCCTTCATCACGAGGATTTTATCCACAAAATCCGGCATGCCGTAGAGTTTCAGCCCCCGGTCGGTCTCCTCCGGATCGGAAATCCGGTAAATTGCCGGCTTGCCGAATTCCGACTGCATGATTTCCCGGCTGGCATTTACCGCGGCCTCCCACGTCGGATACATAAAACTGAAACGCCGGCGATTCTCCGGCATGTAGCGGAAAATTTTCATGGTGACTTCCACCAGAATACCGAATGATCCTTCAGAACCCTTCATGATGTCATTCACCTTGGGACCGGTTGCGGTCGCCGGATAATCCAGCGTTTTAAACGTCCCGGCGGGTGTGACATATTCCTGACTGAAAACAATATCATAGGCATCACCGTAATAGGTGGAGGCCTGTCCGGACCCCAGTGTGACAACCCACCCGCCCACAGTGGAATATTCGAAGGATTGCGGAAAATGTCCGCAGGTGTAACGATGTTTTGTTTTAAACAGTTCGGGCGCTTTATTGAGACCCTCTTCATAAGCCGGACCGAACATCCCCGGCTGAACGCGCGCAGTCTGATTGAACTCATTGATCTCCAGCAGTTTATTCATGTGGGTGCTGACCACCAGGGAAACGCCGCCCCTGACGGGACGACAACCGAAGTTTACGGAAGAACCGGCGCTGTAAACCGTTATGGGAATGTTTTCCTGATGACAGTATTGAACAATTTTCTGCACATCCTGTTTGTCACGCGGATGCACCACCACGTCTGCGACTTCCCGGATAATCCCCAAACGCAGTTCCAGCATCTCTTCCGTGGTTTTGCCTGATGCGTATTTCACACGGCTATAATCATCAAGTGCAACATTTTCGCCGCCCACGATATTCCGGAGGCAATCCATCTGTTGCGGTTTGAGTGCCTGGGCACGGTTTAACGAAACCGGTTCAAGTCCTTCTTTTACTCTTGAAGCGAAGTCCTTGTCGTTTAAATGAAATTCTTCCTTGATCATCCTGTACCAGGCATCGCTGGGATGTTTGAAACTGTGAATATCTCCGTATTTAAAAATGGATCTGTACGTTCCGGCTGCCGGTGCCTTTTCCGTCCAGTTTGGCCGGAAATAATGAGATATCATCACCATGTCCTCCTTTTCTCTTGAACTCTTTTCATGTTCATTCAATTTTTTAATCAACAGGTATCTTCAGCAGATTGACGACCGCTTCCACTTCCTTTTCCATTCTCTGCTGATCCCAGTGCAATTCATCAGCGGCAACCTGTGCAACTTTACGCAACACATCGTCACCGGGATTGCCCAGTGTGCCGATACCTGTACGGCGCATGACAATATCGGCCAGGGTTTGGGCCATTTCATCACGAACGGCATACACAACCTGCGCCATAATTTCGCCGTCCTCGTTTAATGTCTCGGACAGACTTTTTTTCTCACGCGCAAGCCCGACGACGTCCCGGTACACCGTACCGTAATTGCGCGCCAGATATTCGAGGGTGGCTCCGCTCAATCCATCAGCCGGACGCTTCGCTTCCTCAATAAAAAGACACAGATCTTTGATATCGCAGCCCGTCAGATATTGTTTGTCCGTAACGCTCCGGCCAAGATTTCTTCCCATTTTTTTGGCGACGATCGCCAGACAGTTTTCGGCCAGTTTGCGGCTGGTGGTGTATTTACCGCCTTCCACGGTAATCAGTCCGTCCAATCCGTCATCTTTATTATCGTAGATTTCATATTTGCGGGAAGAAGAATAGGTTTCGCTGGTTTCTTTTTCAATAAGAGGGCGCAGCCCGCCGTAGGTATGTTTGACATCCGCATAGCTCAGTTTGCCGTCGCCGAAGGAGCTGTTCACGTCAGCAATCAGTTCCATGATGCTTTCTTTGGTGACGCGGTAGTCGTCCGGATTACCGTTAAACGGTTTGTCCGTCGTGCCGATCAGTGCGTGATTGCGCCACGGAATCAAAAAGAAATGACGTCCCTCCGGCGTCATCGACCCGATTGTATAGTTGCCGGTCAGCAGTTTCTTAGACGTGATGATATGGATCCCTTCGGACCGCCGAAGCGTTGCGTTGACCTGACCATCCGGTTTGGCCATGCCCAGGACGATATCCGCCCAGGGTCCGCCGCAGTTGATCGTTACGGTTGCGGGCACATTGTGCATCTTACCGCTGAACAAATCTTTCACCTTTACACCGAGAACATGCTTTGCGCCGTCCATGAGAAAACCTTCCACTCTCGCGTAATTGGCTGCCCTGGCACCGTGGGCGACGGCGGATTTGATAAAGGCCAACGTCAGCCTTTCCGGGAAAAGACTGGTACAGTCGTAAAAAATAGAAGCGCCGGTCAATCCTTCAGCGCGGACGTGAGGCTCATCCTGGAGAACTTGCCGGGCCGAAATCGTTCTGTGGACGGGAATTTTTTTGCAGGGATCCCATGTGATATTTTTGTCGTAGGACAGAACGTCATAGACGAGCATACCCACTTTCACCACCCACTTATTATTTTTCAGCGGCTTTTTGTAATGCGTCATCATCATCGGCCACGGATAGACAAAATTCGGAGCAATATTCTCAAGAACACGCCGTTCGCGCAGCGACTCGCGGACCAGTCCGACTTCACCGTTTACCAGATATCGCAAACCGCCGTGAATCATTTTGGATGTCACCGCCGATGTCGCCCAGGAAAAATCATTTTTTTCCAGGAGAGCGACTTTCAGCCCCCGCGTGGCTGCTTCATAAGCGACCGACGCACCGCTGATGCCTCCGCCGATTACAGCAACGTCAAATTTCTCACCTGTGTAATTTTCAATAAATCTTTTCATGACCATCACTCCTTATCAAACGTTGGTCTTTTAATTTTATTTTTCACCGCTTCCTCCGCGTAAATAAGAACGTCTCTCATGATGTTGCGGGCGTCATCAGCCTTTTTCCTCCTGATGGCTTCAAATATTTCATCGTGAAATTGCCGGGAACGTTCGACATTTTCCGGATCGTTAAAATAAAGATGTCCGTAATCGCGGAAGATCTGATTGAAAAAATTGAGCCCGATGGTACACAGCAGATTATGCGTGCAGCGGGCGATCTGCTGATGTATCCGGATATCTTTTTCCAGCATGGTTATATTTTTTTCAGAAAGGAGCTGCTTCAGATCGTCGACGTCCGATGAGGTGCGCCTTTGCGCCGCCAGATAAGCCATCTGCGGAACCAGATAACGGCGCGCCTCCAGAATATTGAAGATAATTTCCGTCCCTCCGTCCATCTTTACAGCCGCCTTGATTAAATCGAAATTACCGCTGTTGAGATAATCTTTGACATAGAGCCCGTCGCCATGACGGATTTCCAGAAGATCGATATTCTCCAGTTTTCTCAATGCTTCGCGCACGGTGGCCCGATTGACATTGAAATTTTCCGCCATCTCTCTTTCCGTGGGCAACTTTTCTCCCGGCGCGATCTGACCGGACATGATCTGCTGCTGGATGACGGTGACAATTTCTTCGTGAAGACGTGAACGCGTAACAGGACGGGCAAAAACCTTTCGGGTCATTATGGTTGTCTCTCCTAGCTTTCGGCCTTATTGGCCGGGTGGTTCGACCAATAACACATCACAGATTCTTTGTCAATCATTTTTTTGATATAACCTTAAAAATTGAGGCTTCAGTTGCCCTTCCGTTAATCCCGGATTGGCCGGCAGATGGTATCGACGGCAAAAAAATGCTCTTGTCAAGACAGATTACAAATCAAATGTTTATCGGCTGTTTTCTTTGATGAATTCGATAATGTCCTTTGCCAGACGTTGAGGACATTCCAGCGCCGTCATATGTCCGACTCCGGGATACTCCAGCAGTTGCGCATGGGGAATCTCCCGGGCCATCATTTTGCTGGTCTCTATAAATAGATCATCCTTTTCACCGTAAATGATCAGGGTCGGGCAACGAATTCCGCGCAACCCTTCTATCTTCGGATCAGGATCCGTGTAAAATGATCTGACGAACCGGGCGATGTCGGACCGGTCACCCAGACTGATCATGTCCTGAGCTGACCGCATAAGATCGCGGGCCTGCGGTGATTCGACAATCCCTCGAAAAAAAGGAAACGGATTCGCCCACAGATTCGCGACAATCTGCTCCCAGTTGAACTTTTCAAAATAACAGGCCAGTTTATCATTGAACTTTCTGATCGTTTCGACATCACCGGGTATCACGGACGTCGAGGACCCCGTATCCGTAAGAATTAGACTGGCCAGCCTGCCGGAATCGCGCATGGCATAACGCACGCCGGCAAAACCACCCGTGGAATGCGTCAGGAGATGAAATTCCCCGATATTCAGATAATCGGCCAGCGCCTCAATGTCGTCTCCGATCGTTTCCGCATCAAAACCGCAGAATTCTCCTTCAACGACCGTCTTCCCGTGACCCCGCATATCCATAGGGATAAAACGATATTTTTTGATAATCTCCTCCGCCGTCGTTTTCCAGTAGGTGGTGTTTTCTATGAGTCCGTGAACGGCGATTATCGGGTCTCCCCATCCATCATCTTCAAAATAAATTGTTGCATTGCCGCGCTTAAAAAAAGGCATGTCCGTGTCTCCATAATTTTCGTCATTTCATCAGAAGCATAAAACATTTAAAACAAATTTTTCTCCTGGTCAATGCATTATATCCGCCCGATCGCAACCTTGACAGAACGTATCCGGCATGGTTATCTAAGATCAGAGCGGATGATCAGAGAATATCATTACCGCCCGGGGAGATATAAAATGTATAAAAAAATATTTTTGGCCGTCCTGTTGGTCATTGTGGTTTCGTCCTGCGCACCGACCCATGCCTCGCGCTATCGTGAAGGCTCCAATTTCAATCAACAAACAAATTTAACCATACAAGATGAACAACGCCTGACACGGGAAGCGCTTCCCCAGATTTTGAAAGATTATCCGTCAGCCAAGAATCAGGAACTCCAAAAATATATCTCGGATCTGGGAATGAAAATTGTCCGTGCCAACCATCTGGAAGGCAATCCCTATCATTACACGTTCAGCGTCGTTGATGTGGCCGATATCAACGCTTTTGCACTGCCCGCGGGAACGATCTTCGTCACCGTTCCTCTGATTGCCCTTGCCTCGAATGAAGCGGAACTTGCCGGCGTGATCTCGCATGAAATCGGTCATGTCGTTGCCCGGCATACCGCCGAGAGAATGTACGTCATGGAACAGGCCCAGAATAAATCCTGGATGTATGCGACCGGCGGCGCCGTCGTGGGCGCCATTGTCGGTTACGGACTGGGCACCGTACTTTGCAGCGATGGCGATTCTGCCTGCAAGGCGCGAGCCGCCCTGATCGGCGGCGCTCTGGGGGCCGGCGGCGGACTGCTTGCGCAGAAATACACGTTTCTGGTCAATTCACGAGAAGATGAAATGGAGGCCGACCGTATCGGTTTCAAATATGCCGTAGCAGCCGGATATGACAAAGATCAGGTGGGAACATTTTATGAAAAACTTCTGGAGATAGAAAAAAAATCCGGCCAAAGCGGAAATGCCATCGCAAAAAATCTTAACGATGCTCTGAGCACGCATCCTCCAAGCGAAGAGAGAGTCCGTCAAATGCGCGAACTGGCTGCCGCAAGTCCCGTCAGAGATGCCGTTATCCATACGTCGCAATTTAACAGGGCAAAGCAGATCGCCAAAAAAATCGGTAAAAAATAAAACCATGCAAAGCGTATGTTGACTGCCCTTCTCACCATCTTTGTTTCATCCTTTATTATCGCCTTATCCGGCGCGATGATGCCGGGACCGCTTTTAACGGTGACCATCAGCGAAAGCTCCCGGCACGGGTTCATGACCGGCCCCCTGCTTATTGCCGGCCATGCCCTTCTGGAAATACTGCTGCTGGCCGCCCTGCTGCTGGGGCTGGCGCCGTTCTTCCAGATGCCCGCTGTTTTCGTCGTCACGGCGCTGGCCGGCTCGGTTATCCTTTTATGGATGGCGTTTAACATGTTCCGCTCTCTGCCTAACGTGCGCCTTGCATGGGATGCTCATGAAAAATCCGGGAATCATCCCGTTATAAACGGCATCCTGATGAGCGTGGCCAATCCTTACTGGATTATCTGGTGGGCGACTATCGGGCTGGGATACATTCTGTATTCCCGGCAATTTGGTTTACGGGGAATCGGTTTTTTCTTTGCCGGACATATTCTGGCGGATTTGAGCTGGTATTCTTTTGTCTCTGCCGCAGTCACCCGCGGCAGACATTTTTTAAACGACCGCCTGTATCGGGGCATTCTGTCTTTGTGCGCTGTTTTTCTTGTGGTGTTTGCCTGTTCTTTTTTATACGCGGGAATTGAAAAGCTAAGCGTGATCCTTTCCGGATAATCTTCCGTCTGCCCGCAGAAAAACCAGGCGCCCGCAACAGCTCATTTCATCTTCTCCGCGCTTGGATTTTCTTTCATGCTCTTCAGAGCGCGTCAACGGATATTTTGCACTCCCCCACCGAACACATAAAAAAGCCCTGCAGGAAACTGCAGGGCTTTTGATCCAATGCATGGAAAACTGCTTTTCTATTTCTCGATCACATAGTCAACCGCTGCTTCAACACGACGGTTCTGTGCACGGCCTTCCGCGGTGCTGTTGGAAGCAATCGGTTTTTCCTCGCCGTATCCCATCGCTTTGAGGCGATTGGCATTAATTCCGGCGTTGTCGACCATGTATTTTTTGACGGCATCAGCTCTTTCCTGAGAAAGTTTCTTGTTGTATGCGTCGCTGCCGACACTGTCGGTATGGCCTTCAATCACAACGTTGAGGTCCGGATAATCTTTCATGACATTAGCCAAGGCATCAATGTCCTTATAGTAACCGGGTTTGATCGTGGCTTTGTCAAAAGCAAACTTCACATCCAGGGTCTGTCTGCCTTTTTCGATAATTGCAGGTTTGGGCGCTTCAACGACCGGAGGAGGAGGACATGCAGGGCATTCCGGGCACGGAGGACATACTTTCTCTTCTACCGGAGGAGGAGGGGGAGGAGGAGGCGGACACTGAGGAGGAGTACAATCGTTGCATGTATCATATTTATCCATCTTGGGGAAACCACCGGCTCTGACTTCTCCTTCCCGTGACAGATTCACGGTGCTGGTTGCATTACTATCGTCTGCAGCCAAAGCGGGTAAACCACCGGCTCTGACTTCTGCCGCCTGAGCCGTCGTGAAGACAGCCATCAACATCAGCATAACTACTAAAAATCCAATTTTCTTCATAATGTTCTCCTTTCGCACTGCAATTATAATAATTTTTTTAAATGATCTCTTTTAATATTCTATTGCATATCAATTATTTGGGTAATTTATACTAAACTCAATATTTTATGTCAATATAATATTTATTAAATTTTTCCGGCTCATTATGGATGGCGGTATTGATCCACTTCCAAAAGATTGTTTCTCATTCTCAGACAGACTTTTCCTTTTCTTTGAAGAATCTGAATGGCGCTATAAACCTCTGAAATAGAAAGAATTATTTCCAGCGGTAGCCGCCACCCGCCGATGTTCGGGAAAAGACGTCTCGCAATGCGGTAAATATTTTTTTCTCCTGCATGAATTAAGGCCAAAACATTTTCCTGGCGTTCAGCAAAAGCTTTTTCATATCCGGCGATGATTTTATCCACATCGTCAATGGGCTTCCCGTGAGCGGAATAAACGATCCGCGGTGAAAGGCTTTTGATCTTCATAAGCGATTTGAAAAATTCATCCTGGCTCAAACGGACCGGCAGCGTTGCGTCTTCATCCGGAACGACAAAAGCATTCGGCGTGATGTGCTTGATCACCGTATCGCCGCAGAAAAGCGTTTGTTCCTGTTCAAGATAAATACTGACGGATCCCCTGGAATGACCGGGCGTTTCCAGAATTTTTGCCCGGTATCGGCCGATGTCGATTTGATCGTCTTCGCGCACAATGGTATCAACCCGACAGGGATCTGCCATCCGTTTGAAAAAGAAAAACAGCAGCCTCAAAATAATTTCCAGGTTGCGTGGAACACCCGTGATGCGGAAAAATTTTTTATACTGCTTTGCGGATATACCGTATCCTTTTTCGATGAACGTTCTGTCTCCCTCATGCGCCATAACGATTGCTCGGCCGGCAAGGACAATTTTTCTTGCAGCCCCGAAATGTTCCGGATGTCCGTGTGTAATGATGATGGTATCAATATCGGCAAAACCAAGGTGATGCTCCGCCAGCGCTTTTTTCAGAATGCCTGCCGTTTGAGCCATGCCCGTATCGATCAGGGTATTTTTACGTCCCTTGAAAAGATAGACATTGACGGGTCCCGGCTTACGACCGGGCAGAGGAAGTCTGATGCAGAAGACATCCGGCAAAACCTCAACGCTGCATTTGTATTGTCGCATCAGACTCCTTACTTTTTATACAATGATCTTTCCGACAGGCGATTGCACAAAACACGATAGGGTCATTTTTTTGAAAGTATAAGAAGAACCATGCAGCCTGTCAACCAAAGATAGTGTATGCAACTTCCTGCCGGAGAAAAGAACCTTTTAATATATCTTGACACGAAAAACCCGCCGATTATAATTGCTTCAATATTATTGGTTGTCACAACGGTCACGCATGGATAACGAATCGCTTCTATCATTTGGGCGCAGGGATTTTCTCAAATATGCCCTGCTGGCGGCACAGGCCCTCACCCTGCCCTCTCTGCATGGTTGCGCCATACCCAAAAAAAATGTGCCGGCCATTGATGATGCAACTTTTCTCATCAAAAACGCCAACCTGGTGGATGTGACGTCAGGACTGACCGTTGAAAACTCGTGGCTCCTTGTGGAAAATGGAACCATCGCCGCGATGGGAACCGGAAACATCAAAAATAATTATCGCGGGATGGTTTTTGATCTTCAAAACAGGTTTCTCATCCCGGGGCTGATCGACGCGCATTGCCATGCCACAGCCTCTCCCGTCTTTTCAATGCGCATGACGGACCTTCCGAACCATGCCCGCCAGCAAAAGCAGAATTTCGTTTCCGCCGTCGAATCGGGCATCACGACCATCCGGGACATGGGCGCTTTCCCGGTTCTGCTGAAGAGGTTCATCCGGGATATTGAAAAAGGAAACATGCCCGGTCCCCGCGTTGTGTACTGCAATTCCATTCTGAACGTCATGGGATCGCATCCTGAAATTCCGCCTTCGGACATTAATTTTTTCGCCCTGCCGGCTTCGCTCTTCATCGGCATGATCATGAATAACTTCAAAAACACCAAAGAAATGGAAGAATGTCTTGAAGAAAATGCCCGGGGCGCTTCATTCATCAAACTGACGCTGGATAATCGGACAATTTTTTGTAAAAAGAACAAGGCCATCCCCGTGTACAGCAAGGAGCAACTCGATATTATCTTTAACTTTGCGGGGAAAAACGGCCTTCCCGTGGTCGGACACCATCATTTCAAATTCGGCTTCGATCGCGCGATGGCCTATCCTTTTCACTCCATCGAACATCTGATTGCCGACAGGATTCTTTCGGATGATGACGTATTGAGAATGGCAAAAAATAATGTGGCCATTGTTCCCACCATGACGGTTGCCCAATCCTATCTCATGGAAGAAGCTTTCGACAACATTCCGCCACCGTATGCAACACCGGACGTCATGGACGAATTACATGTGAGAAAAAATTATTTTGGCCATGAAGCATTCCAGCACTGCGATCCGGTGCTGCACAAACAGAATCTCGCAGCCTTGAAATATTATAAAACGATCGGCAGGGACAACCTCTGGGAGCACAAGAAATTCCTCGTCGATCCCGACGTCTATTTCGGCATGATGATGAACGGCTACGCCAATCTGAAGAAAATGAATCAGGCGGGAATTCTCATCGGCTGCGGCATTGATGCGGGAATGCCTTTCTGCTATTTCGGCGGCAATTACCGGGAATATGAAATTCTGCAGCGCAACGGGTTTACCAATATCGAAATCCTCCGCTGCGCCACCATCAGCAATGCGAAAATTCTTCGTCTGGAAGATAAAATCGGCTCGCTGGAAACCGGGAAATACGCGGACATGGTGGTTCTGGACAAAAACCCTTTGGAAGATATCCGCGCGTTAAGATCGCCCTGCCTGGTTTTCAAGCAGGGCGATCCGATGTATTCAGCGATCAATCTTCAGGAAAACGGGATCATGGGCCGTCAACCGGCGAAAAATACCTGATACAGGAGCGATCAACAAAACAGGATTTCGTCATCCGGCGGCGGACGTTTTACCATCCCTTTTTCCACATATCCTCATCATCGTATATCTTTTCTTCTTCATGGGCTTCTTCGGCGTCCAGTTCATGCTCGCGAGTTTTCTGTCCGGCCTTCTGCATCAGATATTCCCGGTACCACTCATGCGCGCTGATCATGGACATCACCTCACTGGTGCCCGTCCAGATCGACGCCAGCCGTATATCGCGGTAAATGCGTTCGATGGGAAACACGTTGGTGTACCCGATTCCCCCCATGACCTGCATGGAGTTATGAACCACTTTCTGACAGGATTCGGTGATAAATTTCTTGCTTTGTGAAACCATGCGCCGGATTCTGTGCATATCCGCACCCGCATCCACCGCCTTCGCGGTGACATACGCCATCGCCCGCGCAGCATCCAGAAGCATGGTCGCTTCGGCAATCTGAAAGCTGACGCCCTCGAACTGCGCAATAATCTGGCCGAACGCCTTGCGTCGTGACGTATAATTGGTTGCAATTTCCAGAGCGGGACGGGCGGCGCCGATGGTCATGGCGGCCGTGCCGAGCCTTTCCGGAATCATCATTGTATTGAAAACAGCATACGCGCCCTGTAATTTCCCCACAATGTTTTTCTTGGGCACTTTTACATTGCGAAAGATGATCCGCCCGGTTCCGCCGCCGCGGCACCCCATCAGGCCGTAGAGATATTTGACTTCCACGCCTTCCGTCCGGTCTACGATAAAACAGGTGATCGACTCCTGCGGTTTGGCGTCCGGATGCGTTTTAGCATACACCAGGAAAAAATCCGCTCCTTCAGCGCCGACAATAAATCGCTTCATCCCGTTGAGCAGGTAATAATCGCCCATATCTTCCGCTTTCGTCGTTGCCCCGAAGAAATCTGAACCGCCGCGCGGCTCTGTCAGACACTCGGCGGCAAATAGATCGCCTCTCAAAAGCGGTTTGACGTATTTTTCTTTCTGCTCATCCGTGCCATGTAGAATAATCGCGTCGCAGACCAGTTCCGCGCCCACGCCGAAGACACAGGCCATTTCATAGCCGATCGTCCCCACCTCTTCCATAACCATGCAGGTGGTTACCCAGTCCATATCCCGGCCACCCCATTTTTTCGGATAACGGCACCCCATGAGATTGCGCCGTGCGGCTTCCTGAAGAAACTCTTTGGGGAATTTAATCTTGTCCGTATCCATATCCAGAACCATCTGGCGCGGAACCCACTTGATAAAATCCCGCACCTCGTCCCGGATCTTTAACTGTTCCTTGGTCATCATATAATCAAACATGCCATTCTCCTTTCCTGTTGATCATTGCGCAGAGATACTTTTTACGGATTATAACAGAAATCACCTTGAAACCAAAAGACACAATGCTAAAAAATCTTACCGTCTTTTTTGACGTCTTCATGCTTCCCGATGGCTTGCCGATATGTAAACTTCATCATGATTCTTAGTCATGCCGGTTTTCACGGCGCCCTTCCCGGTCATAATCCTCTTGACACAAAGGATGGTGTTTTTTATAATTCAAATTATGGGATGATCGTTCTTATCCACGTGTTCCCATGCCCGGTATCGAACCGGGCAACAATGTCATAATAAATTCAGGGACCTTAAAAACGATGTAATAGAATCTTCAATACGATAACTATCCAAAAAAGCATAAGCATTTCTGAAAAAGGGAATCAAAGATGCTCCATGAAAATGAAATGATCATGATAGTTATCGGCTTGACGCTTCTGGTTTTCCTTGTCCTGAATTATCGCCAACTCAAACAAACACCTTTCTTTCAACTACTCTTTGTCAGTTACTGTTTAAGTACGACAGGCTGGATGATGACCGTCCTGGAAGGATTTTTCTTTGAAGCATCTCTCAATTTTATCGAGCACTTATGCTATGCCTCCAGCGCTGTACTTTTCGCCGTTTGGTGCTGGATGATCCCAGGCAGAACAAGGGGAAACACATGATCCACCCGGTGGCATTTCTGGATATTATTGTGATCCTGGCGGCATTGGCGGCCATGGCCGGATTGGCCAGACGAGCCAATGATTATTTTCTGATCAGCACCCGGGTGTTACTGGCATGCCTTTCTTTTTTTCTGCTGCTGTACGGGATTTGTCTGGCGGTTGAATGGAGCGGAATTTCTTCCCGGTTTGACAGAATTGAAGACTACTTCGGCGCCCTGCTCCCGATGTCGTGGGCTTTTGTCTTTTATTCCTTTTTAAATGAACTCAGTTTCAGAAATATCCAGGACCTCAACACTCAGTTGAAGCAACGAGTCGATTTGCTTAAGGAAGCCGAATTGCGATTCAGAACCATTTTCGATTCGGCGTCCGACGGAATTCTTATCGCCGATGTCCGTGAGAAAACCTTTTTTGCCGCCAATAAAAAACTTTGTGACATGCTGGGCTATACGAAAGAAGAATTGCAGAAACTGGGCCTTCCCGACATTCATCCGGAAGCATCCC